>ERZ779890.3417-NODE-3417-length-14234-cov-7.166584_pt1 | contig 14234 bp, 13 predicted proteins | sample MGYA00511553_ERZ779890 | MGnify/ENA primary metagenome ERZ779890 (study PRJEB29588, sample SAMEA2152064) | human gut metagenome | biome: human gut; feature: human-associated habitat; material: faeces | place: Denmark | collected 2008/2010 ...
TTAATTCTTTAAACTCTTGTATTCTTTTCATATCTGTGAATATATCTATATTGTTGTAGCTTTTTTCATAGTATTCACAGTTTTTCACGCTTCACACCCCTTCCCTTGTTTGGACGGGAAACGGTCGGAAAAGTTCCCGCTTTTGAGAAGCGCTATGCAGAGCTTTTTCCGCGCGCGGTTGAGCCGCGATTTGACCGTGCCGACCTCCAGCGAGAGCGCCGCGGCGATCTCGTCGTAGCTCAGCCCCGCGCTCTCGCGCAGGGCGAGAATTTCGCGGCAGTCATCCGGCAGCGCGGCGAGCGCCGTGCGCACGGCGTCCCGGTCGGCGGCGCGCTCGGCCAGCCTCTCGGGGGAATACCGCTCGTCGGGAATGGCGATCTCGGTCTCTTCGCCGTCGTCGTCTTCCGTCTGGAGCGACACGATAACGGCACGCTTACTTTTGCGCAGCATATCGATGCATATGTTGTTCGTCAGCCGGTAGAGCCACACGGAAAACCGGCTGTCGCCGCGAAAATCCGCAAGCGAGGTGTACGCCTTGAGAAACGCCTCCTGCGCGGCGTCCTCGGCGTCGGCCTCGTTTTTCAGTATGCGCAGCGCGAGACGGTATACCTTTGTCTGGTTTTCCGTCACGAGCGGCTCATAGGCGCTCTCGTCTCCGGCGAGAACGCGCTCGATATATCCTTTTTCCTCGTCTTTTGTCATGCTGTCACCTCAGATCGCGCTGTATGCCGCGGACGATCTTCTCCGCGTCGGCGAGCGTATTCATCGATACGATCTGCTGCTTATAATATCCCGCATGGGACACCCCGCGCAGATACCAGCAAAGCTGCTTGCGCGCTTCCAGAATGGCGATCTTCTCGCCCTTGAGCGAGCACGCCGTCGTGATCTGGCCGAGGGCTTCCTCCATCCGCGCGCGCAGCGGCGGGAGCGGCGGGACTTTCTCCCCGGCAAGAAGGGCGTTGCCCTGCGCAAAGAGCCACGGGTTGCCGAAGCTGCCGCGCCCGATGAGCGCCGCGTCCGCGCCGGTGTAGCGCAAAATGTGTTCGGCGTCCTCCGCGGTCCATACGTCGCCGTTGGCAAATACCGGGATGCGTACCGCGCGCTTTACGTCGCGGATGATGTCCCAGTCGGCCTGTCCGGCATACATCTGCGCTCTCGTGCGGCCATGCACCGCGATCGCCGCGGCGCCCGCGCTCTCGCACATTTCGGCAAACGGCACGGCGTTGATATTGCCCTTATCGAAGCCTTTGCGGAACTTGACCGTCACCGGCACATCCACCGCGTGGACGACCGATTCGATGATCTTCGCCGCGAGATCGGGCGTTTTCATAAGCGCGCTCCCGTCGCCGGATTTTACGACCTTCCCGACGGGGCAGCCCATGTTGATGTCGATGATCTCGGGGCGGCAAAGGTCTATCACCTTGCACGCGGCCTCCGCCATGCACGAGGGGTCGCTTCCGAAGATCTGCACGGCGAGGGGCGTATCCCCCTCGGGCCGGACGAGCAGCGTTTTCGTCTTGCCGTCCTGATACATGAGCGCCTTGGAGGAGATCATTTCGCTCGTGGCGAGCGCTGCGCCGTGTTTCCGGCAGAGGAGCCGGAATGAGGCGTCCGTCACACCGGCCATCGGCGCGAGAAAGAGCCGCCCGGCGAGCTCCACGTTTCCGATTTTTACCATATGGTCTTATGGGCGCGTCGCCACAACGCGGTGGATGGGAAGACCCATCTCGGTGAAGCGCGCTTCGTAATCGGTCATGGGCGTGCCCTCCGGCATATCGGCAAGCGCCCAGCCACAGCCGCGGAACGATTCGAGCGACCAGTCGAAAAGCGGCCCGTTGTCGGTCTTGAACCAGACCGCCCCGCCCTCCGGCAGCAGTGCGCGGTACTTATCGAGGAACTCCGGCGCGGTCAGACGGCGCTTGAACTGCTTCTTCTTCGGCCACGGGTCAGGGAAATTGATGTACAGGCGGGAAATCTCGCCCGGGGCGAACATCTCGGGCAGGAGCTCGGCGTCCCGGTCGAGAAAGCGGACGTTCGGTATGCCCTGCGCCACAACGCGCTCCATCGCAACGACCATCGCGTCCGGCACCTTTTCGAGCGCGAGCAGCAGCACGTCCGGCTCGCGGAGCGCCTGTTCGCAGGTGAAGCGGCCCTTGCCGCAGCCGAGCTCCAAACGGATTTCGCGGTACTGCGAAAACTCCTCCGCCCAGCGGCCTTTATGGTCTTCCGGCGTCCGGATCTGCACCGCGGCGCAGCGCTCCATCCGGGGGATCAGGTTCGGTTTTTTCCGCATTCTCATAAGGTTCACACTCCTGTTTCTTTCACACGCCATCATATCATAGCGACGAAAAAACATCAATCCGAAAAACCTTGCATGGAGCGGTTGTGTTTGGTATAATATCACGGCGAAAGCGCACGACCGGGTATAGCGAAGATGGTATCGCGCCTGCTTTGGGAGCAGGAGACCGCGCGTTCGAGCCGCGCTACTCGGACCAAAAGCCCCTTGAGATCCATGATCTCAAGGGGCTTCTCTTATTCTATATTGAACGTTTCTGGAATGAAATAGTGTCGGTTTTCCTATTGTTGTGCTATAAATAACCGCAAAAGGTTGGGCGGGAGTTCGGCTTTTTTACTGCGCTTTCAGAGCACGCTCCCACTCGGCATCTTTAAATCCGACGAGGACAAGATCGTCCCCGACCAGAAGCGGGCGTTTGACCAGCATCCCGTCTGCAGCAAGAAGCCGCAGCATCTCTTCCTCGCTCATGCCGGGCAGCTTGTCCTTGAGTTCCATGGACTTGTAGAGCAGACCGCTGGTATTGAAAAATTTCTTCAGCGGCAGGCCGCTGCGCTCGTGCCACGCTGCCAGCTCGTCGCAGGCGGGATTCGCCGTTTTGATGTCGCGGAGCTCGTAGGCGATTTTGTGCTCGTCCAGCCACTTTCGCGCCTTCTGGCAGGTCGTACACTTGGGGTAACAGATAAATACCATAGTCTTTCGCTCCATTTCTGTGTTTGGGTTTTATGATAGCACATTCCGTAAGAACGGGCAAGAAACAGGATAAAAAAGCCTCCCGTCCGACGCCGGCGCATGTCCACCGGAAACCGAACGGGAAGCGTTTTGGAGGATTATAGATTTGCGCTCTTAAAATGAAGCGCTATATGCTCGGCAAGCAGGGCGATGAATTCGCCGTTTGTCGGTTTTCCTTTGGCTCCGGAGATGGTGCCGCGGAAGATTTTCTGCTGCATCTCGAAGTCGCCGCGGTTCCATGCGATCTCGATCGCATGGCGCATTGCCCGCTCTACGCAGGCAGGCGTCGCAGAAAACCTTTTGGCGATCTCCGGATACAGCACCTTCGTTATTCCGGCGACGGAGCCCGCACCGCGGATCGTAAAAAGGATCCCTGCACGCAGGTATTGAAAGCCTTTAATATGCGCCGGTACGCCCATCTCGTGGAGAAGGTTGGTGACGGCGCTTTCCAGATGTGCGGGCGCGGGAGCCGGCACCTTCGGCGCGGGGGCCAGTTCGGGGACGGCGGCAGGCGGTCTCTTTTCCGCCTTCGCGTACTGCCGCAGGCACTGCAGAAGCGCTCCGGGGTCGCAGGGCTTGGGGATAAAATATGCCGCGCCGAGCCTTGCGCACTCGGCAACAATGGCGGCGTTGACAAATCCGGTGAGAACGACTACCGGCGGCGCGCTCTCCGCTTCGGCAAGCCGGCGCAGTACGCTCAGCCCGTCGAGCCGCGGCTGAACGAGCTCCAGCAGCACCACATCCGGCCGCAGCGACTGGATTTGAGAAAGAGTCTCCGTCCCGCCGGACGAAAAGCCTGCCGCTTCCATGTCTCTCTCCTGAGAAAGCGCAGCCGTTATCGTTCGTTGGAGATCCGGATCCGGGTCGGCGATCAGCACGCGAAGTTTCATAATATCGCCTCCATATCGATTTTTTTCTTCAGCTGATCTACTACACGGATAAAATAGCATGTTTTATGTCTTATTTCAACAAATCCCCCATAAAGATACCGTTAATTCGTTCGACAATATTCGGCAGGGGACAGCCGCGAACCGGCGCACTTACGCCGCCGCGGCGTTGGCGTTGATCTTTTCTATCGTCTGCCGGATGCCTGCCCAGACAGACAGATCCGTAAACACCTCCACGATGCTGCCGTAGTCGGTAAACGGCGCTTCCTGCAAAACGGACAGATCCTTCATCATGCCGTTGCGGACGATGTACTCCACGATCTGATTGACAAAATAGATCTGGCGGCTGTCGAGACTCGCATCGTTCAGATACCGCGCGAACGCCTCCTTGGCGGCGTTCATGTCCAGCCCCACGATCTCGCGGACGAATTCGCCCAGCGGCTTCTGCCCGTATTCCGCCTCGTAGTCCTGCTTCGTGCCGACCTCGCTCCAGAGGATCCGCTCCAGCGCCTCCACATCGCCGGACGTCAGCGGGATGTTGCCGCGGAGCTTGGCGATTGCGGTGTCGTTCGCGTGCTGCCGTACATAAAACTCGGCTTTTGCCTTGTAGTTTTTCAGATCGTCGTTTTCCAGCTCCGATCCCTTCCAGTCCACGGAAAGGATCTCGTCAGCGAAATTGGTAGTATAGATGGCTCCGTCAAAGGGAATGTACTTGATGAGATCACGCAGACTTTTCCGGATGTGCTCAAACTCGTTGATCCCCGCGCGCTCGACATAGTCCGTGTGCAGGATCTTATCGATCAGCTCAGACTGTGCCGCGATCTCCGGGATATTCGCCACCGATGCAACAGCAGAGACTTTTTTGAAAAGGTCGCTCCGCGCTTTTCCGTACGTCTTTCCGGCGAGGTACGCCAGCTCAATGCCGTACAAGAGTGCATCGAACCGCAGCGCCTTGGCATCGTCCTCCTCCGGCGTGATGAGCGGTGCGAGCTCCTGTCCGATGAGCAGCGTATCCTCGTAGGTCAGGGCGTTGTAGCTTTTCGGATCGGCATACAGCTCCACATACTTCAAGTGCTGCCGGACGGCGAAATTCTCGCGGTTCAGCTCCCGGACTTTCCGCACCATATCGTCCACAAGCGTCTTGCGGAAAGCGACCAGCTCCTCCGTCTGATACGCCAGATCCTGCAGCTTATAAACGATCTGCGCTTTCAAATGGAAGATCGCGCCCTGCAGGGCGATCGTATTCGCCGTAGGTTTTCCTTTGCTCATGCGGAAAAACTCGAAATTTCCGCAGAAGTCGAAGATGTAAAATTTATCCTTGTCCCTGCCGTCCAGCAGTCCCGGACACAGGCGCGTGCCGCGCCCGATCATCTGCCAGAACTTCGCCTTGCTCATGACCTTCTTGAAAAACACCAGATTCAGCACCTCCGGCACGTCGATGCCGGTGTCCAGCATGTCCACGGAAATGGCGATCTGCGGCAGCTTCTTCGGGTCGGAGAATTCGTCGATGGCGCTCTGGGCATAGGTCATGTAGTTGTCGATGACCTTGGCAAAGCCGGGCAGGTGGGGATACTCCCTGTTGAAAACCGCAAGGATCTTTTCCGCGTGGGTGTGGTTCTTTGCAAAGAGGATCGTTTTGCCGAGCCTGCTGCCGTAGTCGATGGTCAGCCCGTGGGTCATCAGGGTGTGCAGCACCTGCCGGATCGTATCCTCATTGAAGATCCACTCATTCAGCGCCGAGGATGCGATGCTCTCCGGCAGCTCGCCGTTTTCATCCTCAAAGGTGTCCTCGTAGGCCTGCTTGTCCGCGTCGGAGAGCTCGTCGTAGACGATGCCCTGCTCGATGAATTTCAGCCGGGTTTCCACGGACAGGAAATCCACCAGATACCCGTCACGGACGGCCTGCGCCAGCTCATAGCCGTAGGTCGGCACGCCGTTTTCCAGCTCAAAGATCTCGTAGGTATTCTTGTCGATCTCGTCCTTGGGCGTGGCCGTCAGTCCCACCAGCGGCGCATCAAAATAATTGAAAATATCGCGGTATTTATTGTAGACCGAGCGGTGCGCCTCGTCGCAGATCACGAGATCGAAATGCCCGCAGGTAAAGAGCTTTCCCTCCTCGTCCTGCGCGCTGTCAATGACGTTATACATGGTCTGGTAGGTAGAAAAGACGCAGTGCGCGGTATAGTTGTCTTTCTCCTCACAGAGATTCGTGACGGAAAGATCGGGCAGCAGATTTACAAAGCTGCGCTTGGCCTGCGTGACAAGACTGCTGCGGTCGGCGAGAAACAGAATGTTCTTTACCCACCCGTGCCGGAGCAGCACATCGCACAGCGCAATGACCGTCCGCGTCTTGCCGGAGCCGGTCGCCATGACCAGAAGAGCCTTGCGGCGGTTTCGGGCAAAGGCATCGCAGACCGCTTTGATCGCGCCCTCCTGATAGTACCGTCCGGCAATGGCGCGATCCACCATGGCGTTTTTCAGGCTCGTCCGCATGGTCTGGAGATTGAAGAGCTTTTCCAGATCGCGCTTGGAGTAAATGGCGGCGCACCGGCGCTCGGGGTATAGATTGTCCGTAATGCGCGTTTCAAAGCCGTTGGTCAGGAAAATGACCGGGCGGCGATGATATTTCTTTTCCAGCAGATCGGCGTAGAGCTTGGCCTGTTGACGGCCCTTTGCCACATCCACGCAGGTGCGTTTCGCTTCGATCACCGCCAGCGGGCGGCCGTCGTCGCCGTAGAGCACATAGTCCGCGTAGCCGACGTCGCTTTTGTTCGGCATGCCGGGCAGCTCCACTTCGTTGAGCCAGTCCTGCCCCTCCGTCCATCCGGCGTCGGCGAGCATGGTGTCGATGTAGAGCTTGCGGGTCTTGTATTCGGAAAGATCGAGCGGCTTCGGCACATAGGTCGGCTGCTGCGCGGCGCGGCGGGCGGTGAGCTCCTCCTTGAGCGCGGCGTTCTCCGCCATGAGCGATGCAAGGTCGGCCTCCGGCACTTCCGGCGCCGGGGCAGCGGGAGTCTCGGCGGGCTGCGTCAGCAGAGAGCGGTCAAAATGGCCCTCGGTATAGTTTTCGCCGTAACAATAAGCCACGAAGTCCAGAAACACATAGAGGTTTTCCAGACACAGCGCCGCCTGCTCCTCAGAGATCTTTTTGCCGGTGTGGGCGGCGTTGTTGCCCGCGCGGCGGATAAAGTCCATCCGGCGCCAGATATCCGCGCCGACGATGTCGCGGAAATCCTCGGCATTCATAAGGCTGACGAGTGTATCCTGATACGGCATGACCAGCGCTTTGTCCACGGAGTACATCCACTTCACGGCAAATTCCATCGCCCGCCGGCAGTTGAGCACACAGGCGGAGGGATCGATATGTAAGATCCGCTCGGCGGCGACCGCCACGGAAGCGAAGGGTTCAAATTCCGCAGAGGAGAGGAATTTGTCAAAGTTGGTCATACCAGTTCACCATATCGAAAGTTTAGATTTCGGCACTTGCCATATGCTCTATCGGATGAGGCTCAATTTAGAGCTAAAATATGGCTCTAGCTTTCCGGCTCTTCAACAGTTTGCGCAGTTGAGATAATTGTTTCTTTCATCTTGAAAAGTGTAGCCTTAATATCTCTATCCATGAGATGAGCTTCATAGTGTTCGCGCTTCCCTCTGGAGTTTACTCGCCCATTATCCTTAAAATCTTTCCAACACAAGCCAGGTGGCCCAAATCGAAACGGAAAAAATATAGGAAACATACTCCCTGCAACCTCAAAATAAATAAACTCTAATTCCTTATCATGCTTTATCTGATTATTTAAATAGGCGTACGCTCTGAATTCGTTATCGGTTTCTAACGGCAACGAATGTTCTTTAATTCTTTCGTAATAGTTAGCAATCTGTTGGACGGCATTGACAACTTTATTAAATAAATCAATTTTCATCTCATCAAATTTCTCATTATCAGTAATCTTGTCAATAGCACCAATGGCGTCATCTATACTTTTCAGTGCGGCATCATAGAATATTGTCACGTTTGCCTCCTTCAAGTCGCATCGTATTTTTCACAATCAAAAAGGGTGTATTTCAGCGCGAAACAACTATTTCTGTAGTTTCATTATACGACCACTTATGTTTAAAAGGAATACATTTCATCTATAAACGTGGCGTCTCATCATAATATTTGCGCAATCTTTATCCAAGACATCTCTGCTTAGACTTTGCATCAGAGAAAAACATCCGAAGTTGGTTATGGCTTAATTCCCACGGATTTTAAGAATTCCCTATTTTGCTTATCAAAATCTGTCTCACATCCGGACAGTCTTACAAAATCATCGCTGTTGCCAATTCCGTATGGTTGCGAAAGTCCTTCTTTGGTATAAGTAAAAATAACCTGGTTACAAATATTCAGCATACAGATAAGAAGTTTCCGAACAGTATCCCAGCAAAATGGATGTTCATCCGAGAAAACATCCGGATTATTGAACGCTTCGACATCGGAGTGGGCTTGAATCTTATTCCTTCTCATGTGGATTTGCTTTAAGTCCTTTTGTGCCCCCTGCTTTGCGTTCTTGTATGCAATAGCCGCTTCGCTGGAAACCATATTGTTTTGAATAAGACGATTTTTGAACGAACCAAAGGATTTGCTCTTTGGGTCAAACAATTTGTCAACTTCAATTTCAAAACGAAAGCGCATTGCATGGTATGCTGTTCGGAAGAAATGCGGTGCATCTTTATATCTGGAAGAAAACTCTGGATCGGAGAATATCTTATCCATAGCACGGGACTGATCCAGGCAATCTATAGCAATGACAATATGTTGTGCAAAAATACAGGCATCTTGATAGGTGGATTCTTCAGTCAATCTTGGCATTCTCCTTATTCAAAATATTTCTGCATTAGGCTGTCAAACAGCATCTGTGTTTCATCCAGCGCCTTCTGTACGGCTATTCTCAATTTGTCGACCTGTTTGACAAAGGCCGCAAACTGATTTTGCCTTTCTATATCTGGAACAATGATTTCTACATCAGCAATAACACCTAAATGAAGGTGTTTTATAGCAACACCCTTTGTTCCTGTTCTAAATTGTCGTTGAATCCTCTCCGTTTTTAGTTGCTCACACAAAAATTCAGGCGTTAATTTTGTCCTATCATATTTAATAACAGCTAAGCTCTCGAAAAGCCCTATTCGGTTCGATGTCTTTACAATAGCAGGTGTTCCTAAAGAACCACTCTTTGTCAGCAGAACATCGTTTAACTCAGTCCGACATCTTTTTTGAATATCCATGTATTCTTCTTCTGAAATATATTTAATATCAGAAAAATCTATTTTCCCATTCACGATATTCTTTGCAGAAATAAAAGGGACTCCCGCATCCAAATAGTTCGGAGTTTTATGTGTGCCATCCGTAATCTTAGTACATACATTTCCTAATCTAACTGTATTATACTCCCAATTATCAAACATCTCGATAAATCGGGCTTTGACAAGTTCGTCCAGCTTTTGGAGTTGTTGTTTGAGAGCGCAAATTAAAGTCTCAACTTTCTCCAGAATGCAAACAACTTCTTTTTGCCGTTCCCTTGAAACACAAGGGATTAGCAATTCTTGTAAATCATTTTTGTTAAAACCCGCCTGTGCCGCACGATTTCCTATCCTTAATAAAAAGTTCTGAAAAACTGGTGCTTTTAGATAGTAATACAGGTATTTTTTCTCCAGCAATTCGGTATTTGGTATTGTCCGCATAATTGCGACATTATACGCGCCCGAAAGCCCCGTTAGTATTTTCCCGAGTGAGGCACCATACCGCGCAATCAGGATGTCATCAGCTTCGCAGATTTTAGTCGTATTTGTGAGCTTAATGTACTCTGGTATAACTCGTTCCCCTTGAGTAAAGTCTCTGATTTGGAGCATTCGTACATACCCGTCTTTCGGGGTAAACGACCATTCATCTTTCGGCGGCTGTGACCCACCCTGAAAATCGCACACATCGCAAAGTTTTATATAATCCATTTTTCATCCCCACGAATCCGATTTCTTTACAGCCCCAGCAGCTCTTCGAGCTTGCACATTTCCTCGCCGATCTGCATTTCCAGCTCCCGCAGCTCTGCCATGATCTCGCTCGTCGGCGGATACTCCACGGGCTTATATTTGGTTTTCTTGTACTTGTTGATGGACAGATCGTACCCGTTTTCCACGATCTCCGCCTTTGGCACAAGGAACGATTTTTCCGTGCGCGGGCGGTCTTTTTCGTCTTCCGGATTATGGAATCTTGCAACGATATCCGGAATATCGTTCTCCGCCACAGGGCTGCGCTTATCGTCCAGCGAGAAGCCGTCGGCAGTCATGTCGTAAAACCATACGTTGTCCGTGCCGCCGTGCCCGGTTTTGGTGAAAATCAGCACGGCGGTGGATACGCCCGCATACGGCTTGAACACGCCGGAGGGCATGGAGATCACGGCCTCCAGCCGGTTGCCGTCCACCAGCTCCTGTCGGATGGCCTTGTGCGCCGCGGAGGAGCCGAACAGCACGCCGTCCGGCACGATGCACGCGCAGCGCCCGCCGATGCGAAGCATCCGCAGGAAGAGCGCAAGAAACAGAAGCTCCGTTTTCTTCGTTTTGCAGACCTTCAGCAGGTCCGCGGATACGGTATCCGCGTCCAGACTGCCCTTGAACGGCGGGTTGGCGAGGATCAGGGAATACTTGCCCTTGTCCGGGTTCTGGTCGCTGAGACTGTCGCGATACTCGATAAACGGGTTGTCGATGCCGTGGGTCATCATGTTCATCGCGCCGATACGGAGCATGGTCCGGTCCATGTCGTAACCGAAGAACATGTGGTTCATATAATGATCCTTTTTCTGGCGATTGAAGAAGATCTCTTCCTTGCGGCGCTCTTTCAGATATTCGCCCGCCGAAACAAGGAAGCCGGAGGTGCCGCAGGCCGGGTCGCAGATCACATCGTCGGCTTTGGGGTCCATCAGCTCCACCATCATGCGGATGATGTGGCGCGGCGTGCGGAACTGGCCGTTCAGGCCGGACTGGCTGATCTTGCTGAGCAGGTATTCGTAAGTATCGCCGCGCACGTCCGCCGCCTGCGATCCGCTCATCAGACGGTAAATTTCATCCAGCGCGTCCACGACCTTGGAGAGCAGCAGCGGCGTCGGCAGCTTGAAAATGGCATCGTCCATGTACTTGGAATAGGCGCTGTTTTTATCGCCGTGCAGATTCTTGATGAAGGGGAATACCGATTCCTGCACAACGGTATACATTTGCGCGGCAGGGAAGTCGTGGAACACGCTCCACTTGAGCTGGCGGCCATCCACGGTGCGCTCACCGATCTGTACCTCATCGGCGAAGATGCTCTGATACGGCAGACCCAGCATGGCCGCCTCCTTTGCCCGGCGGTTGTCGGAATCGTCAAGATCGTGGATGAACATCAGATAGGTGATCTGCTCGATCACATCCAGCGGGTTGACAAGGCCGCCCGCCGCGAAAATGTCCCAAAGACTGTCGATTTTGGTTTTCAGCTCACCGGTGATCATTTCTTTTTCTCCCTTGCGTTCTGTATTGTCAAGTATCAGGCGATATATGCGGCTATATTATACTTTGATTCACGCAGGAACGCAAATAAACAATTGGTTTGTTTTTCCCTCGCTCGTCAGAATTCGTCACGGCGGCGCGAAATGCGCATAATCTCCCGCGGTTGGTAAACAATAGGTTTGCCGGACATTAAAAACACAAGGGAGAAGATAAATATGAAAGCAACCGGAATTGTTCGCCGCATCGACGATCTCGGCCGCGTCGTCATCCCCAAGGAGATCCGCCGCACCCTGCGCATCCGCGAGGGTGACCCGCTGCAGACATCGTTGACAGCGGCCGAACGGTTCTGCTGCGCGATGAGCGAGCTGACAGGGAGAATGGGCTGGAAGTGATACATAACGGTACCGCGCAGCGGGAGCTGCGGCGCTTTGCGGAACGGATGCGGCATGGCCTTCCGGCCGTCGAAAAGCCTTTTCCCCGAACGCTCCGTCACACGTTGCAGCGGAATTTGACCGTGATATCCGTGATATTCATGCGCTCCTTCGGGAACTGATGGCGTTCGAGGTAGTCGTAGAGCAGGCGGATCGGGAGCGTGCCCTGTGTTTTGACGTCCTGCCCGATGATGAAATCGACCGTGCCGTTTTTGACCATTTTGATATTGCCCTCGGTGATGTCGTGAACGACGATGTGCAGCTTTTCGCTGCGGTCTGCGGCGTGCACGGCGCGGTAAACGCCCTCCCGTCCCGCGGAGGTCAGATAGATGCCGCGCAGCTCGCTGTCCGACTGAATGGCGCGCATAGCGATGCGCTCGGAAAGGCTCTCGTCAAGGAACGAGCATTCCGGGTGCAGAACCCGGATATCCGGGAAGCTCTCCGCCATTTCGGTGCTGAAGCCGGTGAAACGCTGCGAGTCGGCATAGTGACCGCTGCGCTGACCCAGAATGGGCAGCACGCTGCCGTGCCCCTGCATGACCATGCCGAGCAGCGCGGCGGCGGCGCGGCCGCTCGCGATGTTGTCCGGCCCAACGTAGGCGGTGCGGTTCGCGTCGGTGATGTCCGTATTGAACGTCACGACAGGGATGCCCTGCTTCTCGCTGAGCGTGTTGATCTTGTCGCGCACGAGCGTATTCGCGAGCGGCATGAGCGCGAGACCGTCGATGTGCTCGGTCGTTACCAGCTCATCGATCAGCGTCAGCTGATGCTGCACATCCATGTCCTGCATCGCACGCACGATGACCGTGATGTTCGGGATAAGCGCACGCTCGGAAAAGCTCTCGAACAGCTCGCACAGCATCTGCACGAAGGGCGAGTGGCCGGAGTGGAGCACCACGCCGATCTTCCACTGCTGCGTCTGCTGCATGACGAGGCGGTTCGAGATATAGCCCATTTCGCGCGCCGCCGCGCGGATGCGCTCCGCGACCTCCTCGCGCACGCCCTCCTTATGGTGCAGGGCGCGGTCTACCGTTCCGCGCGACACCCCGCAGCGGTCAGCAATCTGCTGCATCGTTACCATAAAATCACTCTCCTGCGTTCTCTGTACTTATACTATATCATAAAACACAGCCGTGCGCCAGATGTTACATCTGCACGAAAATATTGTGCTGCACATCTCCGCCGATACAATGATAGCGCCATTTTTGTGCAGAACACCATAAATATTCGCAAAATCAATATGCATAATCACGAGATAATGCACGGACAAATGATAGTGCGCCCAAGCTATTGCAACCGAAAAACTCCTGTGGTATTCTGAGTGCGTCAAGTGAAAAGGACCTTCCCGAGAAGGTTTCGATAAACCCGCACAAGCACGAAAAGAGTAAAGGAGAACAGCAATTATGAAACTCGGATTTAACGAAGCAAACGACCGTTTCTGCAAGAACCACAGCGTTATGATGGACCTCGAGCTGTGCGAGAAGTACGGCTTCGACTGCATCGACATTCAGTCGGAGTGCCTGAACCGCGACCTCGAAGCCGGCAAGATCACCCTCGAGGAGATGGGCGCCTGGTTCCAGAGCCACCATCTGAAGATGCTCTCCTACAATGCGCTGTGCTTCTTCAACATGAAGCAGACGCAGGAGGAAAAGGACGCCGTGATGGCTGAGCTGGACGAGATCATCCGCCGCTGCAACATCCTCGGCTGCAAGATGATCGTCGTTGTACCGAGCAAGGACATGAAGGAGCGCGGCCTGACCCCGACCCGCAGGGAGATCCGCGAGGATGCAGTTGCCGTTCTCAAGGAGATGGTCAAGAAGTGCGAGCCGCATGGCATCCGTCTGAGCCTCGAGTTCTGCGGCGAGCCGTCCATGACCATCAACCGCTTCGAGGACGCTTACGCCATCGTTGAGGAGGTCAACAGCCCGTATGTCGGTGTAACGCTCGACCAGTACCACTTCTACGCAATGGGCTCCGGCTGGGACACCCTCGAAAAGGCGGACGGCAGAAAGATCTTCGTATGGCACCTGAACGGCACCGAGGATATGCCCTGTGGCGCTTACTACAATAACGACGAGAAGCGTCTGTGGCCGGGTGCCGAGGGCGACTGCCTGCCGCACGCACGCTACGCCGATACCCTCAGGAAGATCGGCTTTGACGGCGACTGCTGCACCATCGAGATCTTCCGCCCGGCATACTACGAGATGTCGCAGGAGGAGAACGTAAAGAAGTCCGCAGAAGTCACCCGCGCGCACGTTGCAAAATACGCACAGTTCTAAGTCCCCATTTTATCAAGCTTCGAAGAGAAAACAGAGATTTACAGAGGTATAAGGAGAATTTATTATGAGCTATCTGAAGAAAATCGGCGCTTTCAAA
>ERZ779890.3422-NODE-3422-length-14230-cov-12.644515_pt1 | contig 14230 bp, 6 predicted proteins | sample MGYA00511553_ERZ779890 | MGnify/ENA primary metagenome ERZ779890 (study PRJEB29588, sample SAMEA2152064) | human gut metagenome | biome: human gut; feature: human-associated habitat; material: faeces | place: Denmark | collected 2008/2010 ...
GCGCTCTGCCTCACGGCGCTTCAGATCCTCGCGGACCTCCGGGAGACCGGTACCGGCCGGGATCAGCTTACCGATGATGACGTTCTCCTTCAGGCCGGCCAGCGGGTCGACCTTGCCCTTGATAGCGGCCTCGGTCAGGACACGGGTGGTCTCCTGGAAGGACGCAGCGGACAGGAAGGAGTCGGTAGCCAGACTGGACTTGGTGATGCCAAGCAGGACCTGGCTGGCCTGAACGAGCTTCAGATCAGTCTCACCGGCATCAATGCGGGCCTGGATCTCCTCGTTCTTGATCATGACATCGCGGCGGTTCACGATGCTGCCCATGATAAAGTCGCTGGAGCCGGAATCCTCAATGCGGACCTTACGCATCATCTGGCGGACGATGACCTCGATATGCTTATCGTTGATGTCAACGCCCTGCAGACGGTAGACCTTCTGGACCTCGCTGATCAGGTAGTTCTGAGTGGCGATGGGGCCCTGGATGGCGAGGATGTCCTGCGGGTAAGCATGACCCTCGGTCAGCAGTGCGCCCTTGGCGACCTCGTCGCCTTCCATGACCTTGAGGCGCTGGCCGAACGGGATCAGGTAGCTCTTGGTAACCGGAGCGCCGTTCTCGTCCGTGCCGGTGATCTCGGCATGGCGGCTCTTTTTGGTATCGTCGATGTGGACCGTACCGGCGATCTCGGACATGATGGCCATTGCCTTCGGGCGGCGGCTCTCAAACAGTTCCTCAACGCGGGGAAGACCCTGGGTGATGTCTTCGGCAGATGCGATACCGCCGGTATGGAAGGTACGCATGGTCAGCTGGGTACCGGGCTCACCGATGGACTCTGCGGCAATGATACCGACAGACTCACCGACCTTGACGCATTCACCGTTGGACATATTGGAACCGTAGCAGTGGGCGCAGACGCCGACGTGCGCACGGCAGGTCATGACGGAGCGGATCTCCAGCTCGGTAATACCGGCGTTGACGATCTTCTCGGCGTCGAACATATCCATCATCTTTTCCTTGCTGACGAGCAGCTCACCCGTGGCGGGATCGTGCACATCATGCAGGGAGTAGCGGCCGTTCAGACGCTCCTTGAAGCTCTCGACAACAGAGTTGCCCTCGCTGATTTCGCGGACCCAGATGCCCTCGGTAGCGTGGCAGTCCTCCTCGCGGATAATGACTTCCTGAGAGACATCGACCAGACGGCGGGTCAGGTAGCCAGAGTCAGCGGTACGCAGAGCGGTATCGGCCAGACCCTTACGAGCGCCTCGGGAGGAGATGAAGTATTCCAGGATATTCAGGCCCTCACGGTAGTTGGCGCGGATAGGCATCTCCAGCGTCTTACCGGCAGTATTGGCCAGCAGGCCGCGCATACCGGCCAGCTGCTTGATCTGGTCCATAGAACCACGGGCGCCGGAATCGGACATCATATAGATGGGGTTGCGCTGGTGGTTCTTCTTCAGGTTGTCGCTCAGAGCCTCGGAGACCTCCTCCGTGGCGGCCTGCCAGATCTCAACCGTCTTGCGGTAGCGCTCCTCATCGGAGATCAGGCCGCGGTTGAAGTTCTTCATGACCTTCTCGATCTTCTTATCGGCGGCAGCCAGAATTTCCGGCTTCTCGTCAGGCATAATAGCATCGGGAACAGCGACGGTGATGGCAGACAGGGTGGAGTACTTGTAGCCCTGAGCCTTGATCTGATCCAGCATCATGGCGCAGGTCTTGGTGCCATGCTTCGTCAGGCAACGGCTGATGATGTCGGGCAGGCCCTTCTTCGTCAGCTTGTCGCTCTTGCCGCCGGATGCGATCTTGAGGGTGCGGGGGTTCATCTCGTAGTCGAACTTGGTGGCGGGATTGGTGCGGTCCACGTAGCCCAGATCCTGCGGGATGGGGGTGTTGAAGATGATCTGGCCCATCGTGGTATCGACCAGGCCGGTCTCCGCAACGCCGTCAAAGACCATCGTGCGGCGCACCTTGATGGGTGCCTGCAGCGTGATGAGGCCCTCGGAATAGGCCATCATGGCCTCGTCCTCGTCGCGGAAGATCTTGCCGTGGCCCTTATCGTCGGGGTTGACGAGGGTCAGGTAGTAGCTGCCCAGGATCATATCCTGCGTGGGCACGGTGACGGGTTCACCGTCAGAAGGCTTCAGCAGGTTGCCGGAGGCCAGCATCAGCATCTTGGCCTCGCGCTGGGCCTCGGTGGACAGCGGCAGGTGGACAGCCATCTGGTCGCCGTCGAAGTCAGCGTTGAAGGGGGTGCAGACCAGGGGGTGCAGCTTGATGGCACGGCCCTCGACCAGGACAGGCTCAAAGGCCTGAATGCCCAGACGGTGCAGCGTAGGTGCACGGTTCAGCAGGACGGGGTGGCCCTTGATGACGGTCTCGAGAGAATCCCAGACCTCGGGGCGGGCGCGCTCGACCATCTTGCGGGCAGACTTGATGTTGTTGGCCTTCTCCTTCTCGACCAGGTCCTTCATGACGAAGGGCTTGAACAGCTCGAGGGCCATCTCCTTGGGCAGGCCGCACTGATACATCTTCAGCTCGGGGCCGACGACGATAACGGAACGGCCGGAGTAGTCAACACGCTTGCCCAGCAGGTTCTGGCGGAAGCGGCCCTGCTTGCCCTTCAGCATATCGGACAGGGACTTCAGTGCGCGGTTGTTCGCGCCGGTGACCGGGCGGCCGCGGCGGCCATTGTCGATCAGGGCGTCAACGGCCTCCTGCAGCATACGCTTCTCGTTGCGGACGATGATGTCGGGCGCACCGAGCTCCAGCAGACGCTTCAGGCGGTTGTTGCGGTTGATGACGCGGCGGTACAGATCGTTCAGGTCGGAGGTCGCAAAGCGGCCGCCGTCCAGCTGCAGCAGGGGGCGCAGATCTGGCGGAATGACGGGGATGACCGTCATGATCATCCACTCGGGGCGCTGGTTGCTCTCGAGGAAGCTCTCAACGCACTCAAGGCGCTTCAGCAGGCGGACGCGCTTCTGGCCGTTGGCATGCTCGAGCTCCTCACGCAGCTCCTTGCTCAGCTTGTCGAGGTCGATCTCGGCCAGCAGCTTCTGGATGGCTTCGGCACCCATACCGGCTTCAAACGTATCCTCGTACTTTTCGCGCATCTCCTTGTACTCGCGCTCGGTCAGCAGCTGCTTTTTCTCCAGCGGCGTGAAGCCGGGGTCGGTGACAATGTAGTTGGCGAAATACAGGACCTTGTCCAGCTGACGGGGGCTGATGTCCAGCATCAGGCCAATGCGGCTGGGAATGCCCTTGAAATACCAGATGTGCGAAACGGGTGCAGCCAGCTCAATGTGGCCCATGCGCTCGCGGCGGACCTTAGCGCGGGTAACTTCGACACCGCACTTATCGCAGATCTTGCCCTTATAGCGGATGCGCTTATACTTGCCGCAGTGGCATTCCCAGTCCTTGGTAGGTCCAAAAATGCGCTCGCAGTACAGGCCGTCGCGCTCCGGCTTCAGGGTACGGTAATTGATGGTTTCGGGCTTGGTGACCTCGCCGTAGCTCCAGGCACGGATCTGGTCCGGGGAGGCAAGGCCGATCTTAATCGAATCGAATTCTTTATTTTCCATTCAGCGAACCCTCTCAAATTCAATATGACACACGATGCAATTCGATCAATCGTCGAAGGAATCAGACTCGATGGCGGCGAGGTCGTCAGCCGTGGGGCCGTCATCCTCATCCAGATCATCGTCAAAGCCTTCGTCGGCGTCCTTGACGCTGTAATCGTCCTGCAGCTCACTCTCGACCATGACGTTATCGCCCAGGTCGTAGTCATTGTTCTCAAAGCTGCTGTCATCGTCGTCAAACTCCTGACGCATATCGACGGCGTTGCCTTCCTTATCCTGCACAACAATATCCAGGCCAAGGCTCTGCAGCTCTTTGAGCATAACGCGGAAGCTCTCGGGGATACCGGGGCGCGGGATCGGCTCGCCCTTGACGATGGCCTCGTAGGTCTTGACACGGCCCACGACGTCGTCGGACTTGATGGTCAGGATCTCCTGCAGGGTGTAAGCGGCGCCGTAGGCTTCCAGCGCCCAGACTTCCATCTCGCCGAAGCGCTGGCCGCCGAACTGTGCCTTGCCGCCCAGAGGCTGCTGGGTGACCATGGAGTAGGGGCCGGTGGAACGGGCATGGATCTTATCGTCGACCAGGTGATGCAGCTTCAGGTAGTACATATAGCCTACCGTGACCTTGCTGGGGAACTGTTCACCGGTACGGCCATCATACAGGGTAGTCTTGCCGTCGTCGGTCAGATCGATCTTGGAGAAGTCGATGACATGGCCTTTCTCGCCCATCAGTCGGTCCAGGTGGGTCGGGTACTCGGGCGCGTTTTCGCCGTGCCACTTCTCGCGGGCCTCGGCGAAGCAGTCGCGCAGGTCGGACTCGTGCGCACCGTCAAAGACGGGGGTCTGGACCTTCCAGCCCAGTGCCTTGGCAACGTAGCCCAGGTTGACCTCCAGGACCTGACCGATGTTCATACGGGAGGGAACGCCCAGGGGGTTCAGCACGATGTCCAGCGGAGTGCCGTCGGGCAGGAAGGGCATATCCTCCTGCGGCAGAATGCGGGAAACAACACCCTTGTTGCCGTGACGGCCTGCCATCTTATCGCCGACGCTGATCTTACGCTTCTGGGCGATGTAGCAGCGCACGCACATACGCACGCCGGGCTGCAGCTCGTCGCTGTTCTCGGGGGTAAAGACCTTGACGTCGACAACGATGCCGTAGGCGCCGTGGGGCACACGCAGGGAGGTGTCGCGGACCTCGCGGGCCTTCTCGCCGAAGATGGCGCGCAGCAGGCGCTCCTCGGCGGTCAGCTCGGTCTCGCCCTTCGGGGTGACCTTGCCGACGAGGATGTCGCCGGTCTTGACCTCGGCACCGATGCGGATGATGCCGCGGTCATCGAGGTCCTTCAGCGCGTCATCGCCGACGTTCGGGATGTCGCGGGTGATTTCCTCGGGTCCGAGCTTCGTGTCGCGGGCCTCGGTCTCATATTCTTCAATGTGGATGGAGGTGTAGACATCCTCGCGGACGAGCTTCTCGTTCAGCAGGACGGCGTCCTCGTAGTTGTAGCCCTCCCAGGTCATGAAGCCGATCAGAGCGTTCTTGCCCAGGCTGATCTCGCCGTTGCGGGTCGCGGGGCCGTCGGCCAGCACGTCGCCGGCCTTGACGGTCTCGCCCACATTGACGATGGGGCGCTGGTTGTTGCAGTTGCCCTGGTTGGAGCGCATGAACTTGATGAGCTCATAGGTGTCGGCGGAGCCGTCGGCGCAGCGGACAATGATCTTGTCGGCGTCGACATACTCAACGGTGCCGTCATGGGCGGCCAGGACGCAGACACCGGAGTCGGTGGCGGCCTTGTACTCCATACCGGTGGCGACCAGCGGCTGCTGGGTGACCATCAGAGGCACGGCCTGACGCTGCATGTTGGAGCCCATCAGTGCACGGTTGCAGTCGTCGTTCTCGAGGAACGGGATGCAGGCCGTAGCGACGGAAACCATCATACGCGGAGAAACGTCCATGTAGTCGACCTGAGAAGCGTCGAACTCCTGGATGTCGTTGCGGTGGCGGCCGGAGACGCGGGGACGGACGAAGTGGTTGTTCTCGTCCAGCGGCTCGTTGGCCTGAGCGACGATATACTCGTCCTCCTCGTCGGCGGTCATATAGACGACCTCATCGGTGACAGTGCCGGTGGCCTTGTCGACCTTGCGGTACGGGGCCTCAACGAAGCCGTACTTGTTGATCTTGGCGTAGGTGGCCAGATAGGAGATCAGACCGATGTTCGGGCCTTCAGGCGTCTCGATGGGGCACAGACGGCCATAGTGGGTGTAGTGAACGTCGCGGACCTCGAAGCCTGCGCGGTCACGGGACAGACCGCCGGGGCCCAGAGCAGACAGACGGCGCTTGTGGGTCAGCTCGGCCAGCGGGTTGTTCTGGTCCATGAACTGGGACAGCGGGCTGGAACCGATGAACTCCTTGATGGCGGCGACGACAGGACGGATGTTGACGAGGCTCTGCGGGGTGATCTCGCCGTTTTCCTGATTCTGCAGGGTCATGCGCTCACGGATGACGCGCTCCATGCGGGAGAAGCCGATGCGGAACTGGTTCTGCAGCAGCTCACCGACGCTGCGGACGCGGCGGTTGCCCAGATGGTCGATCTCATCGGTGGTGCCGATGCCGTGATCAAGGCCCAGCAGGTAGTTGACGGAGGCAAAGATGTCATCGACGGTGACGGTGCGGCTGATCAGAACATCATGGTTCTGGCGCAGCAGCTCCTTCTGCTCCTCCACATCGGAGGTGGTGTCGAGGATCTTGCGGATCTCGGCAAAGTTGGCACGCTCATTGACACCGGCCTCGGCCTCGACGTCAAAGCTGAAGAAGTTCTGGGCGTTGACGCAGCCGTTGGAGATGACAATGAACGGACGGGGCTCCTCGCCCTTCTTCTCAACAAGGATGGTAACGCGGGTAACACCGGCGTTATCGATCTCCTCGGCCTTGGCCATGTTGATCTTCTCGCCCTTGGCGGCCAGCAGCTCGCCGGTCAGCGGGGCGATGATGTCCTCGGCAGCCTTATAACCGGCAATGCGGCGGGTCAGGCTGAGCTTGTTGTTCATCTTATAGCGGCCAAAACGAGCCAGGTCGTAACGGCGCGGGTCAAAGAACAGGTTGTTCAGGTGTGCGCGGGAGTTTTCCACCGTCGGGGGCTCACCGGGGCGCAGCTTGCGGTAGACCTCGAGCAGGCCTTCCTCGGTGTTGTGGGTGATGTCCTTCTCGAGAGAGGCGTTGATCTTCGGCTCGGAATCGCCGAAGAACTGCTTGATCTGCTCATCGGTGGACAGGCCCAGGGCACGCAGCAGCGTGGTAACGGGCAGCTTGCGGTTCTTATCGATACGGACGTAGTAAACGTCAGAGGAGTCCGTCTCATACTCCAGCCAGGCGCCGCGGTTGGGGTTCATGGTGGCGGTGAACAGGTCCTTGCCGGTACGGTCCTTGCTGGAGCCGTAGAAAACGCCGGGAGAACGGACCAACTGGGAGACGATGGCACGCTCGGCACCGTTGGAGATGAAGGTACCGGCGTCGGTCATGAGCGGGAAGTCGCCCATGAAGATCTCCTGCTCCTTCACCTCGCCGGTCTGCTTGTTGAACAGACGGGCCGTGACGTACAGGGGTGCCGCATACGTGGCATCCCGCTCTTTGCATTCTTTAATAGAATACTTGGGGTTCTTGTCCAGCCGGTAATCGACGAACTCCAGCACGAGGTTGCCGGTGTAGTCCTCGATCGCGGCAATGTCGTGGAAGACCTCATGCAGGCCCTCCTCCAGGAACCAGTTGTAAGAGTTTTTCTGGATCTCGATCAGATTGGGCATACCAATCACTTCGTTGATGTGGGAAAAGCTCATGCGGGTCGTTCTGCCGTTTTGTACGGGCTTGACCTTTACCATAAAACGCGACCACTCCTATTCCATAGATTGACAAAGTTGGCGAAAGCGACCCGAAAGGCGGCTGTGAAACTGCGGCATATTCGTCGTTTTTCACAAACTTTTTGATTTTACAGATTTTGCAAAATTCCTTTAGGGCGCTCTATTCCATTTTTGTGATACTGTTTTAGTATACAGGGTAAACGGCTTGCTGTCAAGGGTTTTTCGGCTTTTTTATGAAGTTTTTCCGTTTCATCGAACGCCCGGGCGGGTGTAATAAAATTTCGGCAATTTGCTGATTTTGCACCGTTTCCCTCCGCTTGACAAATTCGGTACAGCGGTTACAGGGTGCGGTTTTTGGCAGTTTTCACAAGGTTGGGTATGATATTTTAAACAGGTTGTCTCTTGACAGGCGGGGTGGTTTTACGGGATAGTACTATACAGAATCCTTACTAAAATTTGAAAGGCGTTTTGCACATGAATCTTCTCGGCCAGAAAATCACCCTGCGGCGCATCCTTGGCATGATCGCGGGCGTCGTCATCATCGGCATCGGCATTGCGGTGTTCAAGTTCTCGCGTCTGGGCAACGACTCCATCAGTGCGCTGAACCTGCGGTTGGCGGAGCTGGTCGGCCTGCCGTTCAGCATCGAGAATGTGCTGATGAACCTCTGCCTTTTCGTACCGCAGCTGCTTTGGGGACGGCGGTACATCGGGCTTGGCACCATCATCAACAGCTTCTGCATCGGGTTCATCGTCACGTTTACCGGCGACGCGATGACCGCCGTCTTTGGCTCTGCCGACACGCTGCCGGTGCAGCTGCTTTGGGTCGCTGTGGCGGTGTTGGTCATCGCGCTGGGGTGCTCGCTGTACCAGACGGCGGATTTAGGCGTCGCGCCGTATGACGCGCTCTCGCTGATGCTGGCAGACCGGCTGCCTGTCCCCTACTTCGGCTGCCGCGTGTTCACCGATGCGCTGTGTGCGGTGCTTGCCTTCCTGTTGGGCGGACTGATCGGGCTGGGCACCCTGATCTGCGCCTTCGGGTTAGGACCGTTCGTGCAGTTCTTTACAAGGCATTTTTCGGAGAAGGTGCTGCGGTACAAGCCGGAGAAGAAATAGAAGCATCGTAGGGCGGGGTGCCCCCGACGGCCCGGCAGCGCTCCGGCTGCCGCAACGCTTCTGCGGACGAGCAGTGCTCGCCCCTACGATGCACTTTCTCGACAGGCTGCGGGTACCTGCGGCCTCGGAGGCCGTAGGGGCGGATTCTATATCCGCCCGCGGAGCCTTGCCCTGCATCTCTAATAAAATAAAAAAGGACCGTTTCCACACCCGGAAATGGTCCTTTTCTGTCACATTTTAATGATTCCAAACGCATTGGCCACCGAGCTTGCCAGAATGACGGCGGCAAAGACCGGGCAGAGCCAGCGGATCATGAAACGGAAAATCCTCTTGCGGCGGAAGGGCTGGCCGTCCAGCTCAACCTCCTGCTCGATCTTGTCCACGCCGATGACGCGGGAGACGAGCAGACAGGTCGCAATGGCCGCAATCGGCATCATGACCGAGTTCGTCAGGAAGTCGAAGAAGTCAAGGAACTGCATCCCGATGACCGTGACCCCCGCCAGCGGGCCGTAGCCCAGGCTGGACAGCGTGCCCAGCGCCACCATGATGACGCCGACGAGCACCGTGGCCTTTTTGCGGCCCCAGCCCAACTCATCCTCAAACGTTGAGACGGCGCTCTCGGTCAGGGCAATCGAGCTGGTGACCGCTGCAAACAGCACAAGCACAAAGAACAGCACACCCACCACCGTGCCCAGCCCCATGCTGGCAAAGACTTTCGGGATCGTAATGAACATCAGCGCGGGACCGGCCTGCAGCGTGTCGGGGTCGCCGCCGGAGAACGCAAACACCGCCGGAATGATCATCAGGCCCGCCATGACGGCGATGAGCGTGTCGAAAATCTCGACGTGCTCGGTGGATTCCTCAATCGAGACATCCTTCTTCATGTAGGAGCCGAACGTGACAAGAATGCCCATGGCGATGGACAGCGAGTAGAACATCTGCCCCATGGCCGTGACGACGGTCATCCACGAGAAGTTGGCCGGGTTGGGCACCAGGAAATAGGCAACGCCCGCCAGTGCGCCGGGCCGCGTGACCGAGTAGACCGCAATGATGACCGACAGCACGACCAGCACCGGCATCATGAGCCTGGAGACGCGCTCCACGCCGTTGCGCACGCCCGCAAAGATGATGCCCAGCGTAAAGAACGCAAACAGCAGGAAGCAGACCTCGGCGGACGCGCCATCTGCAATGAACGCGCTGAAATAGCCGTCCTCCGCAAGACCCTGGGCGTTGCCGCGCAGATATTCAAACAGATATTTGATGACCCAGCCGCCGATGACCGAGTAGTACGGCACGATCAGCACCGGGATAACGGCGTTGATCCAGCCGCCAAAGCCGAGAAACCCGTTTTTGCGTCCCGGCTTTGCAAACGCACCGTAGGCGCTGACCGGGCTTTTGTGGGTCATGCGACCGAGAGCGGTCTCGGCCATGATCATCGTGTAACCGAACGTCAGCGCCAGCACAATATAAATCAGCAGAAAAATACCGCCGCCGTACTTAGCCGCCAGATACGGGAACCGCCAGATATTGCCCAGCCCCACCGACGCCCCGGCAGCCGACAGCACAAAGCCGAGCTTGCCGGAAAACGAACTTCTGTTTTGTTTTTGTTCCATGATTCTCCTGTTTCCTCCCAATTTCGTAATTCGCACAAAGGCAAGTGTAACACAGACGCGGAAAGTTTTCAATTACACTTTTTTTCAAGAAAAGCTTGACTCTGACGCAACGTCAGGGTGTATGATAGCAGTACCGCAAAGGAAACGAGGGTTTTATCATGATGACCGTAAAAGAAGCCAGCCGACTGACAGGCATAAGCATACGCACGCTGCAATACTATGATAAGCTGGGTCTGCTGCCCGCCATGCGCACCGAGAGCGGCTACAGGCTGTATGACGATGCAGCGCTGGAACGTTTGCAGCAGATTTTGCTGTTTCGGGAGCTGGAGTTTTCCTTGCGGGACATCCGCACCATTTTGGACAACCCGAATTTTGACCGTCGCAAGGCTCTGCGCCAGCAAATTGAGCTTCTCACGCTGAAAAAGCAGCACTTGGAAGATTTGATACGGCTGGCGCGGACTTTGCAAGCCGCAGGAGGACACACTATGCAATTCAAAGAATTTGATACATCCCGCATTGATGAGTACACCCGCCGCGCCAAGGAATCTTGGGGCGACACCCCCGCCTACCGCGAGTTTGAGCAGAACGCCGCCGAACGCACGGTGCAGGAGAGCAGTGATATAAACAATCAGCTGATGGCGTTGACCGCCGGGTTCGGCGCACTGCAAAACCTGCCCATCGACAACCCCGCCGTGCAGGCGCAGGCCGCCAAGCTGCAAGCTTTCATCACCGTGCACTACTACACCTGCACAAAGGAGATTTTCGCCCAGCTCGGCCAAATGTACGGCGCAGGCGGAGAGTTCACCGCCAACATCAACGCCGCAGGCGGCCCCGGCACTGCTGAGTTTGCAGCGAAAGCGATTGAGGTGTATTGCAAGGAGTAAGGCACAAATTTTGTTTGACGCCTTGTAGGGGTGAGCATTGCTCACCCGTGGAACATTGCAGCCGCCCCTACAAAGCGGCCATAACACCCACACAAACCAAAGCCCCGCCCCGCTTATTTTCACAAGCGGGGCGGGGGTACTTTTATTCACGTATCAAATCAATCCAGGAAATCCCGCAGTTTCTTGCTGCGGCTGGGGTGGCGGAGCTTGCGCAGGGCCTTGGCTTCGATCTGGCGGATGCGTTCACGGGTGACGTTGAACTCCTTGCCGACCTCCTCCAGCGTGCGAGGGCGGCCATCCTCCAGGCCGAAGCGCAGGCGCAGGACCTTTTCCTCACGCGGGGTCAGGGTCTTGAGCACGTCGGCCAGCTGCTCCTTCAGCAGGGTCTGGCTGGCGGCCTCGGCGGGCACGGGTGCGTCATCGTCGGGGATGAAGTCGCCCAGATGGCTGTCCTCCTCCTCACCGATGGGCGTCTCCAGGCTGACGGGTTCCTGTGCGACGCGCATGATCTCGCGAACCTTATCCACGGGCATGTCAAGGCGCTCGGCGATCTCCTCGGCGCTGGGGTCGTGGCCGTACTCATGCAGCAGCTGGCTGGACACCTTCTTGACCTTGTTGATCGTCTCGACCATGTGCACGGGGATGCGGATGGTGCGGGCCTGGTCGGCGATGGCGCGGGTGATGGCCTGACGGATCCACCACGTTGCGTAGGTGGAGAACTTGAAGCCCTTGGTGTGGTCAAACTTTTCGACAGCCTTGATCAGGCCCAGGTTGCCTTCCTGGATCAGATCCAGGAACTGCATGCCGCGGCCCACATAGCGCTTGGCGATGGAGACGACCAGACGCAGGTTGGCCTCGCTCAGGCGCTGCTTGGCCTTCTCGCCATCGGGGCCGCCGGCCTGAATTTTCAGTGCCAGCTCGGTTTCCTCCTCGGGGGACAGCAGCGGCACGCGGCCAATTTCCTTCAGGTAGACCTTGACCGGGTCGTCAATCGTGATGCCGTCTGCAGTCAGGCCGTCCTCGTAGTCGTCCGCGCCCTCCTCGGAGCTAGGCAGGGCGCTGCTGACGTCAACGGGCGTGTCGTCGACGATCTCGATGCCGTTGCTTTCCAGCTCCTCGTAGAGCTTTTCCATCGCTTCTACGTCAAGAACGTTGCCATTTTCCTCCATTGCGTCGCTGATCTCACTGCTGGTCAGCTTGCCGGCGCGGCGGCCCGTGTCGATCAGGCTGCGGATCGGGTCTTTCTTTTCTGCCATAAGTACGTTCTCCTTTTGGTTTTCTATTGTTTGACAAAGTATGTCGGAATGTCGTTATTCGTCTGTCTCGGCGGGGCGGGCGCCCTTCTTTTTGCCGAGGTTTGCAAAGTAGCTTTCCAGCTGGCCGTCGCTCATACCCTTGACCTGCTCACTGATTGGCTTGGCGGTCTGCAAGCGGTCCAGATACATATCAATATCCTGCCTTTGCAGACGGATGTCGTGGTTGTACGCCTGCCCGTGGGCCAGCTGCTGGAACGCGGCCTCATCCAGCATTTGCTGTAATGACGTCTGGTTCAGCGGCAGGTGCTCGTCCACACAGCGGAAAATTGCCTCCAGCGCGCGCTGCATCTCGGGCACCAGCACGGTGGACATATCCAGCCGCGCACGGACGTAGGGCACCTGCTCGGGGTCCTGCAGCATGGCCACGGCCAGCTGGCGCGCCGCGTTGGCCGCGCCGAGGGCGGATTCCCCGCTGCTGGTGTAGGGCACGCGGATGTCCGACGCGATGCCCTCCTTGGAAAGGTCGCGCTGCTCCTTGCGGTAGCTGCGGCGCGCAGCGGCCTGAAGCGCCCCGTTGAGTTGGGAAAGGATGGCCTGTTTTGAGACGCCGGTCTCGTCGGCCAACCGCCCGGCGTAGACGTCCCGCGCCGTTGGGCTGACGCCGCGCTCGGTCAGAATCTCGATGGCCTCCCGGATATAGCTCAGCCGCCCGTCGTCGCTGCGCAGGTCATACTTGGCCTTGCTCTTTTTTAGCTGGAATTCTGTCGGGTTGGCTGTGCCGTTCAAGAGCATCTCGAACCGCTCGCGGCCATATTTTTTGATGAACTCGTCCGGGTCCTTCGCGCCCTGGTAGCTTAGTACGCTGACTTTCAGTGTCGTGCTGCCCAGAATGCCAAGGCTGCGCTCGGTGGCCTTCTGGCCCGCCTCGTCAGAGTCGTAACTCAAAACGACCTCGTCGGCGTACTCGCTCAGCAGCTTGGCCTGCTCGGGTGTCAGGGCCGTGCCGCAGGCACAGACCGCCGTGTCAAACCCGGCCTCATGCATCGAGATGACGTCCATGTAGCCCTCACAGAGAATGTAGCGCCGGTTTTTTGACTTTTTGGCGATATTCAGTGCAAAAAGCGTGCGGGATTTGTGGTAGACCATCGTCTCGGGGCTGTTGATGTACTTGGGCTTGGAGTCGTCCAGCACGCGCCCGCCGAAGGCAATGATGGCCCCGCGCACATCAATGATGGGTACCATGACGCGGTGGCGGAAGATGTCATAGAGGTTGCCCTTGGCGCTGCGCTTGACGAGGCCGGAGGTTTCCAGCTCCTCCTCACTGAAGCCGCGGCGCTTGAGGTAGTGCAGCAGGCCGCCGAAGTCCTCCGGCGCATAGCCAAGGCCGAACCGGCGGATGGCGGCATCGGACAGGCCGCGTTTTTCCTTCCAGTAGCGGCGGGCCATGGCGGCCTCCGGCGTTTTGGCGTTGAGGTTCTCGTAAAAGTAGCGCGCGGCGCAGCGGTTGATCTCCAACAGGCGCTGGCGCGCACGGGACTCGCGGTCATCCTCCTCGGGCAGCGGCATACCGGCGCGGCCCGCCAGCTGCTTGACAGCCTCGACATAGCCGAGATTGTTGTACTTGCGCACAAAGTTGATGACATCGCCCGCCGCACCGCAGCCGAAGCAGTAAAAGCTCTGGGTATCCGGGTAAACGACGAAGGACGGCGTTTTTTCATTGTGGAACGGACACAGACCCGTGGCCGTGCGTCCGCGGCGGCGCAGCTGGACATACTGGCCGATGACTTCTTCAATGTCGTTGCGCCGCACGACTTCCTGTATATATTCCTGGGGTATCATGGGATAGGCTGCACCTCCGTTTCTCAAAATAATAATAAATAAAAAATACGCAAATTGCAAGTGCAAGTTGGACAGCTGCACGGTAGAACGTAGAACTTAGTGA
>ERZ779890.3424-NODE-3424-length-14224-cov-4.882278_pt1 | contig 14224 bp, 10 predicted proteins | sample MGYA00511553_ERZ779890 | MGnify/ENA primary metagenome ERZ779890 (study PRJEB29588, sample SAMEA2152064) | human gut metagenome | biome: human gut; feature: human-associated habitat; material: faeces | place: Denmark | collected 2008/2010 ...
GAGAGATAAGACAATGACAAAAATTGATATTATATCTGGTTTCCTTGGAGCCGGAAAAACAACATTTATTAAAAAAATGATCGAGGAAGTTTTTAAGGGCGAGAAGATCGTTCTGATTGAGAACGAATTTGGTGAAGTCGGCATTGACGGAGGATTTTTAAAGGATGCAGGAATTGAGATCACAGAGATGAATTCCGGATGCATCTGCTGTTCCTTAGTAGGCGATTTTGGTAAAAACTTACATGAAGTCATCGAGAAGTTCCATCCGGACCGTATTTTGATCGAGCCGTCCGGTGTTGGTAAATTATCCGATGTTATGAAATCTGTCATCGACGTGGAAAAAGACGAGGATGTCAAATTAAACGGACTGATCACGGTTGTAAATGCATTAAAGGCAAGCAAACAGATGAAAGCATTTGGTGAATTTTTCAACAACCAGATCGAATATGCGACAACGGTTGTATTAAGCAGAAGCCAGAAGGCAACACCAGAGCAGTTAGAGCTGTGTGTAAAACAGATCCAGGCATTAAATCCGAAAGCTGCTGTTATCACAACTCCATGGGATGAGATCAAAGGCGAGCAGATCTTAAAAGTAGTGGAGGGACAGGACTCTCTGGAAGTAAAACTTCTCGCAGAGCAGCATGCAAAAGAGGAAGCTTTAGAACATGAGCATGAGCATCATCATGACCACGACCACGAAGAGCATGAACATCACCATGATCATGACCACGAGGAGCATGAGCATCATCACGATCACGACCATGATCATGAGGATCATGACGAGAACTGCACCTGCGGCTGCCATGATCATGATCATCATCACCATCATCATGCAGATGAGGTATTTACCAGCTGGGGCAAGGAGACTCCTAGAAAGTATACAAAGGAAGAGCTTGATGAAATTCTTGTTAAGCTGTCTGAGGAGACCGAGTTTGGTATTATCTTAAGAGCAAAGGGAATGCTGCCGGCAGCAGATGGCACATGGCTGTATTTCGACCTTGTTCCGGGTGAGTATGAGATCCGTAATGGTGCACCTGATTACACAGGAAGACTTTGTGTAATTGGTTCTAAGATGGATACCGATAAGTTAGAAAAGCTGTTTAAGCTGTAAGCGATAAAAAAGTAGAGAAACATGGCGATAGAGTTGCCAATCCTGTAATAAGGTGAGGCAGCTCTTCGTTATAAAAGCGTTAGAAAGGGAAGACAGTAACATGGCAAATGAGATACCAGTATATATGATCACCGGATTTCTTGAAGGCGGAAAGACATCATTTTTGAAATTTACGCTGCAGCAGGATTATTTTAATGATGGCTCTAAGACACTTTTAATCCTTTGCGAAGAAGGAGAGACCGAGCTGGATCAGGAATTTATGGATAAGTATCATGTTGTGACAGAGACAATCGAGGAAGAGAGTGAATTGAACAGAGAGTACTTCCGTGAGGTAGGAAAGCGCCACAAGCCAGATCGTGTTATTATCGAGTATAATGGTATGTGGTCTCCGAAGAATATTACACAGCTTCCATTTCCATATTCATGGGAACTGTATCAGACTATCACTGTTCTCGATGGAAGCACCTTCCAACTGTATTTAAATAATATTAAGTCACTGGCAATGGAGCTTTTAACATACACTGATATGGTTGTTTTCAATCGCTGTACAAAAGAAACGCCAATTGATACATTCAATCGTTCAATCAAGGCAGTAAACCGTCGTGCAGAGGTGATGTTTGAGACAAAGGATGGAGAGACTTTGCAGCCAGAAGATGTACTTCCTTATGACCGCGATCAGGATGTGATTCATCTTGAGGATGAGGATTACGGTATCTGGTATATTGATGCTCAGGATAATCCAGATGAGTATGTCGGAAAGACCATTGTGTTCAAGGCAATGGTTATGAAGAATAAGGAGTTCCCGGCAGATGTGTTCGTTCCAGGAAGAAATGCGATGACATGCTGTGCCGATGATATTCGTTTCCTTGGCTTTGTCTGCAAGTATAAGGATACAGCGAGCTTAAAGAGACGTCAGTGGGTAATGGTCACTGCAACGTTTGAGTGGGAATATTCTGATCTGTATGGTGAGAAGGGACCGGTGCTTCGTGCGACTGAGGTTGCTCAGACAAGTGCACCGAAGGAAGATCTTGTATACTTCTAAAAAGTGTTGAATTATTAAAATTAGAGTTAATTAAAGTTAATATGAAAACCCCATCAGCTTATTAGGTAAGCCGATGGGGTTTTTCAAAACAACATAACCTTTGCACGTAGCTCTATTATTTTGGCTTTTCTGATCAAGCTAGTACAATTAGCGATGCTTTGTCTCGCAGTAGATACAGCGATATACTTTATTTTTTTCATCTGTCAGATCAAATACGTGCGGCAGCTCCTGCTCAACGGAGGTGATGCAGCGCGGATTCTTGCAGTGAATTACATTTGTGATACGCTTTGGAAGACGAAGGATCTTCTTTTCAGAGATCACGCCATCCTTGATGATGTTAACGGTAATCTTGTGATCAATGTAGCCGAGTGCGTCAAGATCAAGCAGATCTAAGCTGCCCTCGATCTTGATGATATCCTTGCGGCCCATTTTGCTGCTCTTTGCATTTTTGATGATAGCAACCTGGCAGTCCAGTTCCTGAAGATTTAAATAATGGTAGATATCCATTGATTTTCCTGCCTGGATATGGTCGAGAACGACACCGTTATTAATACCACTGATGTTCAGCATAATATTCCTCCTCAAATTTCTTAGATTTTTTCAGGTGCAAGTCCGAGCAGTGTCAGAATAAGTGCCATGCGGACATATACGCCAAACTGAACCTGCTTAAAGTATGCAGCACGCGGATCGTTATCTACTTCTACAGAAATTTCATTTACACGTGGAAGTGGATGAAGGACGAGCATGTCATCCTTTGCAAGATCCATCTTTTCTTTTGTCAGGATATAGCAGTCCTTCATGCGGATGTAGTCTTCCTCATTGAAGAAACGCTCCTTCTGAACACGTGTCATGTAAAGAATATCAAGCTCTGGAAGAACATCATCCAGATTTGTTACTTCTTTAAATTCAAATCCCTTTAATACCTCATCACGGATGTAGCTTGGAACGCGAAGCTCCGGAGGGGAGATAAGAACAAATTTTACATTTTTATAGCGAACTAGAGATTCAATCAGAGAATGAACGGTACGGCCAAATTTTAAATCACCGCAAAGACCGATTGTCATGTTGTCTGTATGTCCCTTTAAGGTACGGATTGTGAAAAGATCAGTCAGCGTCTGAGTTGGATGCTGGTGTCCGCCGTCTCCAGCATTGATGACTGGGATGCTAGAAAACATGGAGGCAACCTTTGGAGCACCTTCCTTTGGATGGCGCATTGCACAGATATCGGCATAGCATGATACAACACGGATTGTATCAGCAACGCTCTCGCCCTTAGACGCAGAACTGTTTTCGGCAGAAGAAAAGCCAATAACAGTACCCCCGAGATTAAGCATTGCTGATTCAAAGCTTAAACGGGTTCGTGTGCTTGGCTCATAGAAAAGTGTAGCAAGACGTTTGCCGTCACATTTGTGTGCATACTTGGTTGGATTTTCTTTAATATCATTAGCCAGATTTAAAATATTATCCAGCTCATCCATGGACAGATCCAATGGGTTTAATAAGTGTCTCATAGAGAATAACTCCTTTCCGATTGTATGACTCATTTGGTTCACGGGTATTATATACCAGAAAGAACAAAATGGGAAGAGAAAATTAAAAGTTCTTTAAAAAAAAAGGAAAAACTTGTATTTGACAAATCGGTATGATAAAATAAGAACTGTCTGTACAATTGTGAATTTACAGACATTGGCTCTAAAATTAAAATGAAGAAAGAGTAGGAATGAAAGAAAAAGAGTATGGGCGACAACGAAGAATTATCTGTTGATCAGGAGACTGTAGATCAGAAAGTGGATCAGCCAGAGATTGGTGATGAGCCGCAGCCGCAAAATTCCACAGATGACTTTGACCCGAAAAAGCACACACGTGTGCAGACAGGAGCAAATGGAGAGCTTTGCTTTCAGGGATTGACGCAGGCAGAGGTAGAAGCGCGTATTGCAGACGGACAGGTAAATGCCATTCAGGATTCAAGCAACCGCAGTGTTAAAGATATTGTGATGGGAAACACATTGACGTTTTTCAACTTTATCAATATCGTGCTGTTGGCACTAGTTTTATCTGTTCGCTCCTACAAAAACATGCTGTTCATCTTTATCATCATCGCAAATACGCTGATTGGTATTTTTCAGGAAATCAAGGCAAAGATTACGCTTGATAAATTGAAGATCCTGACAGTAAGTCATGTAGATGTAATACGTGATGGTGTGAAAAAGTCTGTAACAGTTTCAGAACTGGTAAAGGATGATGTTATTTTGCTAAAGAGCGGAGGACAGATTCCAGCGGACGGTGTGATTTTGGATGGAGAGGTGGATGTAAATGAATCTCTTTTAACAGGAGAGTCTGACTCAATCCATAAGACGTGCGGCAGCAAGGTGCTGTCAGGAAGCTTTGTGACATCAGGAAAGGCAATGTGCCTTCTGACAGAAGTTGGACATGATTGTTATATGGAAAAGCTTTCGTCAGAGGCAAAGCAGTTTAAGCGCTATAAGACAGAGTTGCAGAGAAATCTGGATACGATCTTAAAGTTTATCAGTATCATTATTGTACCGCTTGGCATTATATTATTTGCAAAGCAGTATTGGATCTCAGGCAGCACCTATGAGCAGGCAGCACTTGATACAGTAGCCGCAGTGCTTGGTATGATCCCAGAAGGTCTTGTACTTTTGACTAGTGTGGCGCTGGCACTTGGTGCAGTTCGTCTGGCGAGACGAAGCACGCTTGTTCGTGAGCTGTTTTGTATCGAAACTTTGGCGCGCGTAGATACGCTTTGTCTTGATAAGACAGGAACAATCACAGAAGGTCATCTCTGCGTGCAGGGTGAGGAATCAGTAAAGGAAGACGTTGATTTAGAGCAGCTGATGGGCAGAATGGTTGCGGCACTTGGCGATGAAAATGAGACATTTCAGGCGCTTCGTCAGCATTATAAGAGAAACCAGTCAACAAACACAAAGCTTGTGCTTCCATTTTCGTCAGAGCGCAAGTTCAGCGGTGTTGTGTTTGAGGGAGAAGGAACGTACCTTATGGGTGCATACCAGTTTATTTTCCCGCAGGCAGATCCGGCAGTGCTTGAAAAGATTGCAGAATATGCAAGTCAGGGTCTTCGTGTGCTGACAATTGCGCACAGTCCAAATGAGATGACAGATTATACGTTAGCAGAGGACTTTGAGATTGTTGGCTTTGTTTTCATGACAGATGTTGTCCGTAAGAATGCACCTGATATTTTGGGTTATTTTGAGGAGCAGGGTGTTGACTTAAAGGTAATCTCAGGTGATGATCCTGTAACGGTAGCGGCAATTGCAGCACGCGCCGGATTAAAGGATGCCGACAAATATATAGATGCGACAACGATCAATATTGATGAGGAAATGGAGGATGCCATCTTAAAATATTCAGTCTTTGGGCGTGTTACTCCAAAGCAAAAGCAGCAGATGGTAAGGCTTCTAAAGCAAAATGGCCGTACAGTAGCTATGACTGGTGATGGTGTAAACGATGTGCTTGCACTCAAGGATGCTGATGTTAGTATTGCGATGGCATCAGGAAGTGAGGCAGCAAAAAATACAGCTAATCTGGTATTGTTAAATTCAGACTTTGCATCACTGCCACATATTGTAAATGAAGGACGACGTGTCATCAACAATATCAAGGCAGCAGCTTCAATGTTCTTAATTAAGACAGGATTTTCTGTTTTGACAGCACTTTTGACAATCATTGTTGGACAGAATTATCCGTTCCAGCCGATTCAGCTGTCAGTCATCAACGGATGTGCAGTTGCAATTCCAACGATGCTTTTGCAGCTAGAACCAAGCTTTCAGAAGGTCAACAAGCATTTCTTCAGAGAGGTGCTTCGAATGTCAATGCCGGCAGCCATTACTATTACAGCAATGATTACTATTATAAACAATATTGGCCATTCAATTGGAACACCGCGTGAGATGCTTTCAACTGTATGTGTACTGGCAACGGGATGGGTTTATCTGATCACACTTCGTCAGGTATATTCGCCAATGACAGGATACCGCAAATTTGTTATTTACCTTATGCAGACAGCTTACCTTGTAGCAATGGTAATTGGTCAGCGTATTATGGAACTAGTTGGATTAAACTTTACATGCGTTATAGTCACATTGGCAGCAGTAAACTTCGCACCAATGATTATTGATCTTGCAACAAAGGGTTATGATAAGTTTTTCTATTGGTACGATCATCGCCATGATGTCAAGCCGCCAAAGCCGATAAAGGTAAAGACAAGACGATTTAGAGGTGTATAAGAAAAAAACATTATAAAAAAAGTGCAGCAACTTGCGGATTGCTGTGCTTTTTTATTTATGTGCAAGGTTACAAGTTACGGGTGAGGCTATGCCATTAATATTGGTTTATCTGTGAATTGTAATTGTACAAGAATTAGTATGGAGTGTCTGCCATAGAATAAAGAAAGGGTGAGTATAACCTGCAAGATTTAAGGTTGGGGAGTGCATGCGAGCAGCAATATATCTTAGACTGAGCAAAGAAGATAAACAGGAGAGCATTGAGAATCAGAGGGCTCTTTTAAGGAAGTATGCAAACGATCATGGTTTTTCGGTTGTGAAAGAATATACAGATGAAGCAATATCTGGTTTAACAGATACGCGCCCTGGTTTTGCTAAGATGATGGAGGATGCCAGAAAAGGTCATTTTGATGTGATTCTGGCAAAGAATCAGTCACGCTTTTCACGGAATTTTTTACATATTGAGCAGTACCTTCATCGGGAGCTGCCGCATCTTAATATTCGTTTTATTGGTGTGACGGACGGTGTAGATACTGGCAAAATTAATAATATTGCAGTGCGTCGAAGTGGAAAAAAGACGAGACAGATATATGCTCTTGTAAACGAGTGGTATTGTCAGGAGATTTCTGAAAATGTGCGGGAAATCTTGCATCAGAAGGTGCTTAGCGGTGAGTTTATTGGAAGCAGCGCTCCATTTGGCTATCAAAAGTCACCAGAGAATCCACATAAGCTGATATTAAAAGAACCAGAGGCATCAATTGTAAGAGAACTATTCGAGGCGTATGCGGCTGGCACATCAGTCAAAGAGCTTGTGAAGCGTTGTCAGCAAAAAGCATATCCATCTCCAGATGCTAAAGCAGGCTGGAGCAGCAGAAGCATTTACCGGATTTTAGCAAACGAGTGTTACACTGGGAAAATAGTGCAGGGAAAGACAAGGACAGTTAGCTACAAAAATCAAGCGAGGATACAGATTCCGCCAGAAGAGTGGATTAGAATAGCACATGTCCATGAACCGATTATATCAGAGGAAATGTTCTTTTTTGTACAGGAGAAAAAACACAGGCGCTTCACCGAGTAGGCATTTCGTGAAAATAACTGCGATCACACCATTTCCTCCTTCCCATGTTGCAGGCATTATCGCAGGTGACGGCACGCTTTCTGGAGGTCATATTCAGGGAATTGCACCGCAGGCTTTCATTGTGTCTGTACGTGTTCTAGATGCTCACGGAAAAGGAAGGCTGTCTGCTATGCTGGAAGGCATTCGCTGGCTTAAAGAAAATGGGAAACGCCTTGGTATACAAATTGTAAATATCTCAGTAGGTTCAGTCAAAAAACAAAAGGAAAATTCGCAGCTTGTCCAGGCTGTTGAATCGCTTTGGGATAGTGGTCTTGTGATTTGTTCAGCGGCAGGCAACGAGGGTATGCAGCAGCATAATATTACATCGCCGGGAATAAGCAGGAAAATTATCACTGTTGGTTCCTGCGATGATAAAGAAATGATTGATGAGGGTGGAAGATTCTATCATAATTATTCAGGAAGAGGACCGACAATTGCCTGTATTTGTAAGCCAGAGATCGTAGCACCTGGAACAAATATTGTGGCAACAAATGCAATGAAGGGGGAAGATGATCGCCCTTATACAGTAAAGAGCGGAACAAGCATGTCTACGCCTATGGTATCTGGTGCAGCAGCTCTTTTATTGGAACGTTATCCCAAAATGACAAATACAAATGTGAAGCTAAAGCTTTGGAAAAGTGCGAAAAATCTAGGTTTGCCGCGCAGTCATCAGGGGTGGGGACAGCTTGATATAAGTCATTTACTTGAATAGTGCTTGCATAATACAAACAAATAATGTATAATGACCAACAGAAAATGAAAAATGGAAGGCGTAAGAAAGGTTACGTATTATGAAGCAAACAATGAAAAGAATAACGGCAGTACTAGTAGCAGTATGTCTTTGCATGCTGTCTGTCGTATCCGTATTTGCACAGCAGGATGGTCCTGATGTCAAGGCGGAGGCATACTGTGTAATTAACAGAAAGGACGGCTCCATTGTATATTCAAAAAATATGGATGACCGTTACTACCCGGCAAGTATCACGAAAATTATGACGGCACTTGTCACACTTGAGCATTGTACTGATCTTGACGATACTGTTGTATTTAACAGTGAGGTTATGGATTCTATCAGCAGCAACAGCTCTACATTAAATCCAGTGGCAATATTGGACGAGGAGATGACAGTGCGTGATGCGCTGTTTGGCCTTATGCTTAATTCCGCAAATGAGTGTGCGAGCGCGCTGGCAGTTTATACGGCAGGCTCCATTGACGCATTTGTTGAGATGATGAATGAGAAGGCACAAGAGCTTGGTGCAGTCAATACACATTACATGAATGCGCATGGACTAGATGATGATGATCATTACACAACAGCTCACGATATGGCGATTATTTTTGATGCAGCATTGAAAAATGATGTATTTCGCTATGTTGATTCAACAGCAGCCTACACGATTCCGGCAACAAACAAGTATGGTGAGAGAAATTGTACCAGCACAAATCAGCTGATTAATGGTGCACGTCCATATGAAGGTGTGTATGCAGGAAAAACAGGACATACTGCAAATGCAGGACGTACATTAGTTACAGCAGCATACCGTGATGGCATGGATCTTATCTGTGTAATCATGAAATCAGATAATGATAATTTCTACAGTGATACAGAGACATTATTAGACCATGCATTTTTAAAGGTGCAGGGAAACGAGCAGGAAGTATATGCAGCGGCAGATGACTCTGTAATGGCTCAAAATGATCTGGCTTCCGGATTAAATGTGCGTCAGTATCCAAGCACATCAGCACCAAGAATTGCTTCTTTAATGCCAGGCAATGCAGTTCACCGCATTGGAACATTTGGAAACTGGAGTCAGGTTGAGACACCAAATGGTGTTGGTTATGTCTCTTCACAGTATCTTATTTTCCAGGATGGTACACCTGTCGGAACATATGAAGTTGTAAATACACTGACAGATGATCAGAAGTCTGCAGCACCTGTTCTGGCTTCACAGGAGTCAGATAAGGCAGAGGTGACAAGCAGTGAGGAGTCTGTCGAAGCCACGCAGCCTGAATCACAGGCACAGGAAAATGAAAGCAATGAAGCAGAGACAAACGCACAGAATCAGCAGGTAACAACTGCAGCAGCAGGTCCTACTATTCCGCATCAGACATACCGCTATCAGCTTACCATTAACAATTTAACAATAGTCATCATTGGTGTTATCTTTGCGATTGCAATTGTTGTTGCAATTCTTGCAGTTACATTAATCAGAAGACGAAACAAAGACGATGATGATGATGTGTATGAGCAGGAAGCAGGAAACGACGAAGAAAAAGAAATTGTTCCAACGCCTATATCTGCACAGGAAAAAGTGCAGCGTGCACAAAAGACAGCGAAGGCACACGTAAAGCAGAGTGCAAAAGAGCAGGAAGCACGAAAGAAGGCAGCTAAGAATAAACGTCCGATAGAGGAAGCAAAAGAAGAAGCAGTGCCAGTACAGGATACACACACTGTATGGGAGCCACAGGAAATTGAGGAAGCCGAATGGGACAATGATCTAGAGCAGGAAAATGCAGAAGACGAAGGCATTGTTGATGAAAGCGGTGAAGAAACTTTGCAAGAGTACGAAGACGAGCATCAGGAAGAAGCATATGATGACTACGACGAGTACGAAGAATATTCCGACGAGGATGACTGGGGCGATGAAATCCTAGAAGATGACTGGGATGAAGAATAAGAACAGAAAAAAATGTAATGATTACTTGATTTTTCTGTAAAATATGTTATACTAACAATAGATCCTGGGGTGTACGAAGTCTTGCTTTTATTTGAACCTACATGACTTAATACGGGATTCCTATATTGTCAGGCAGATGTCAGGCCTCCGTTGTGCAGTGGAAGGCAGAAGTTTGATTGCGGTTGCCCACCTAGCATTAGCTAGGCGTCAAATGGGCAGGGACGGCACTCTGGGATAGTACAAAAGATAAAATTATAACGTACGAAGGCATTACAGCAGAACATTCTGCAGTAGTGCCTTCTTTCTTTTCTTGTGTAAACATTAAAAACAGGCGGCAGGGGTGTCAGCATGAAAAATTTCCGCGTGAGGCGTATCCATATCGTCTGCCTGGCTATTGCAACGGCAGAGATCTTGATCGCAGCTTTTGTGTTGTGGAAAAATGCTATTTGGAATGAAACACAAATCCAGACGGCAAATAAACAAAGTGTTTTGTCAGAGACACAAGAAGAAACAACGTCTGATATACAGGAAAATGAAAAAACAGCGACTCAAAATCAGGAAGAAACAAAACCAGTTGAGGAAGCTGTAGCTTCGATGCCCTCTATGCGCGTTAAGCTGAAAAATTCAGACAACACCTCATTTGAGCATGCCAAGGTAATCATAACATGTCCAGATACATTTCATATACAGTCTGGCACAAAGGAGCAGATTTTTACCGGCGGACAGACTGTTACGATTACACCGGAGCATCCGTTTTTTCAGGAAGGATCGATTCGTGTGGCATCGGAGGGCGGCTTCGTTATAATTGACAGTATTTTAAGGCGCGGCATCAGCCATGAATATGAAGGTGTTCTTGATTTATATCTTAGTGAACAGGGCATTGTGATTGTAAATGAACTGCCGCTTGAGGATTATGTTTCAAAGGTAGTACCAAGCGAGATGCCTGTTTCCTATGGATTAGAAGCAGCTAAGCTGCAGGCTGTATGTGCACGTACATATGCATATGAACGTATTCTTCACCAAAAAACGATTGATAATTATGGCTCATTTGCAGATGATTCTGTAGATTATCAGGTGTATAACAGTGCAGGCTATCAGGAGATTTCAGCGCAGGGAGCAAAGCTCACATCGGGCGTGATAATGACGCGTGACGGTGCGCCAATCGTGCCATATTATTTTTCAACATCATGCGGCTATACTTCAGATAATCTTGCCTGGTCTGGAAATCAGACGCTTCCTTATCTGAAATCACTTAATTTAACAGGAGAGCCAGATCGCGATATGACGGATGAGGCGACAGTCAGTGCATTTTTACAGGATCAGAATGCAGCTGGATTAGAGTCAAATATGGCATGGTACAGGTGGCGCTGTGAGATTCCTCTTGATGTAATGCAGGAGCTGTTTTTAAAACGTCTTCCAGCGCTTAGCGCCAGTCAAAGCGAATGTATCAAGGCAGAAGGAGAAAGCTTAGAAAAGATCATCGGCTCAACATTAACATCTGTGCAGGTGACGGGTCGTTTCGCCGGCGGCATGGCATCAGGGCTTAAGCTTAAATACGAAAAAGGAAGTGTCTTGGTGACAGGAGAGCTTGTTATGAGAAAGCTTTTAAGTGAACCTAATCGTACATATCAAAATAAATCAGAGGAAACAGTATCGCTAAGCGAAGGAAATTACCTTCCAAGTGCTTTTTTTTGTCTGATTCCAGTGATGAATCAGGATAAGATGACAGGCTATGTGATTTGTGGCGGCGGAAATGGACATGGTATTGGGTTATCACAAAATTGTGCGTACCAACTATTAGAGCAGGGAAAAACGTGGCAGGAGATTCTTTTGTTTTTTTATCAGGGGATTGCATTTGATACAATAACATGGTAAACTATCAAAGTGAATGTTTTCACATGAAGATATGTCAGCATTCGAAGCTGCAGGAGGAGGAAAATTATGACAAAAATAGCAATGACAACTCCATTAGTAGAGATGGACGGAGATGAGATGACCAGAGTTCTCTGGAAGATGATTAAGGACGAGCTGATTCTTCCGTTTGTTGATTTGAAAACAGAATATTATGATTTGGGACTTGAATACCGTGACCAGACACGTGATCAGGTAACGATTGACAGTGCGAATGCGACAAAGAAGTACGGTGTTGCCGTTAAGTGCGCAACGATCACTCCAAATGCGGCAAGAATGACAGAGTATAACCTGCATGAGATGTGGAAAAGTCCAAATGGAACTATTCGTGCTATTTTAGATGGAACTGTATTTCGTGCACCGATTCTTGTAAAAGGCGTAGAACCGCTTGTAAAAAATTGGAAGAAGCCAATCACAATTGCAAGACATGCGTATGGTGATGTCTACAAGGCAACTGAGATGAAGATTCCGGGACCGGGAAAGACAGAGCTTGTTTACACAAACGAAGCTGGTGAGGAGACAAGAGAGCTGATCCACAACTTTACAGGAGCAGGTATCATTCAGGGACAGCACAATGTTGTTGCTTCCATTGAGAATTTTGCGCATTGCTGCTTTAGATATGCGCTTGATACAAAGCAGGATCTGTGGTTTGCGACAAAAGATACCATTTCCAAAAAGTATGATCACACCTTTAAGGATATTTTCCAGGAGATCTATGATCGCGATTATAAGGAAGCATTTGAGAAGGCTGGTATTGAGTATTTCTATACATTGATCGATGATGCTGTTGCAAGAGTAATTCGTTCTGAGGGCGGATATATCTGGGCTTGCAAGAACTATGATGGTGATGTTATGAGTGATATGGTAGCAACAGCATTTGGTTCTCTGGCAATGATGACATCTGTTTTAGTATCTCCGAATGGCTGCTACGAGTATGAAGCTGCTCATGGAACAGTACAGAGACATTACTATCAGTATAAGGAAGGAAAGAAGACTTCCACTAACCCAGTTGCAACAATTTTTGCATGGAGCGGTGCATTCAGAAAAAGAGGCGAGATGGACGGCTTAGAGAAGCTGTGTGATTACGCAGATAAGTTAGAGCAGGCAACTATTGATACAATCGAGTCTGGCATTATGACAAAGGATTTGTCTGCCATCACAACGCTTTCAAATGCACAGACAGTAACTAGTGAGGAATTTCTTAGTGCAATCAGAAGCAGATTGGAGGCATTGCTTGCATGAGTGTTCTGAGAGCAGGAAATACAACACTTGAGGATGGAAAGGTGCGAATCTGTGTACCAATTGCTTATGAAACAGAAAATGAGATTTTAGAAGAGTCTGTGCGCATTGGAAAAAGCAGTGTGGCAGATATTGCCGAGTGGCGTATCGATTGGTATCAGGACGTGTTTCAACCAAGAAAGAGAAATGCGCTTGCAAAAAAAATTCGTAAGAATCTGCAGGGAAAGCCGCTTTTAGTAACATTTCGAAGCAGACGAGAGGGCGGTGAAAGGGATATTACTCCCACAGCTTACCAGGCACTTCTTGATGAAATAATAGAAAGTAATAGTATAGAAAGCAATGTGGTTGACCTTCTTGATGTTGAGCTTAGTCAGGGAATGGCATGTGTACAGGAATTGATAAAACATGCACACCAGATGGGTATCGGTGTGATTGTATCACAGCACGATTTTAAAAAGACACCGGAAGCTTCAAATCTTATTACAACAATGGAGCAGATGGCAGGCTACGGCGCAGATGTCTGCAAAATAGCAGTGATGCCTCAGTCTCTTGCAGATGTGGCAGCGCTTCTTTTGGCGACAGGAACTATGAAGGAGAATCATCCAGAGACACTTTTAATTACAATGTCAATGGGGCGCACAGGATGTGTGAGCAGGCTTTGCGGCGGCTTATTTGGCAGTGTAATGAGTTTTGGAAGCATGGGAAAAGCCAGTGCACCGGGACAGGTATCAGCCAAAGAGCTGTCAGATGTGTTATGGGCAATTGAGCGAGCAGTTGAATAGTTATAATAAAAAAGCAGTCATCAGTTTTGATATGCTACCCTCATATAGGACAATGAAATATAAAAGTCCTATATGGGGGTAT
>ERZ779890.3435-NODE-3435-length-14183-cov-13.385476_pt1 | contig 14183 bp, 13 predicted proteins | sample MGYA00511553_ERZ779890 | MGnify/ENA primary metagenome ERZ779890 (study PRJEB29588, sample SAMEA2152064) | human gut metagenome | biome: human gut; feature: human-associated habitat; material: faeces | place: Denmark | collected 2008/2010 ...
CTACACCGCTTAATATTTCAAGCGATGAGCTTAAGGAGCGTTTTGTCAGAGGAGACAGCTCGCGAAATACCGAGGGCAGCGGACTGGGACTGTCTATTGCAGAAAGCCTTATGAAGCTTATGAATGGTACTTTGGAGCTGACTGTGGACGGCGATCTGTTTAAGGTGACTTTGGAGTTTTAGGCTTTTTAAAACAATATTATGATACCTATTGACCGTCTAATCATATTATATATTGAACTTATAAGACATAAGAAACAACAAAAGCCGGGGCAGATGCCCCGGCTTAAAAAATTATTTTTCGCATTCTTTTACAAAATCAACTACTTCCATATTCTTTTTCATTATATTATCGTCTTTTTCCATTTCACTAATTGTCATCCAATAATAGTGTCGGGAGTTAATAGAAAAGTCGTTTTTATTCATTATTTTTGGAATATTTTTAAATTCTACTTCGTACAGCCTATGGTTATACACTCTGTTTTCGTTATGGCTTACGGAATATTTTTCCTGTACTCTGGATGATATATATTTGCATTTGATTTCTTTTTTGGGTATACCTAAGTTATTTGATAAATTACTGATGATAAAGGCTTCATTGTCTTTATCTGCGGTTTTTAAATTGGGAAACAGCTTACAGTCCCATCTTTCATCATAATATGTAAGATATTTTGTTTTTATGCCGGGGGCACTGTTTTTGATTATAATTAATGAATGATTATGCTGTATCATGTCCAATCCTTCTATATCTCTCAATAAGTCTGTATGAGTGTAATTATTGTTTTTGAAATCAATAATATCATATATTATTTTTATCATGTAAACAATTCCGATAACACAAAATATAGTTTTAAATACAATTCCCGGGATGATCCATATGGTTTCATAGTTTGCTGTCCATACTGATATTAAGAAAGATATACCTGCTATAATTGTATCTATTGTTATCTTTTTGCCTATAAAATCGCGCTTTTTTTCAAGTAAAAGCTCCAATTGTTCCCTACTAATTAAAATTTTCATAACCCCTCCGGATAATAGTGTTGAAACACATGATATATAATTATAAATGATGAAAAATGATATGGCAATAAAAATATAAATAGAAAACAAGAAGGAATGTTATTACAAATTATAATAACATTCCTGAATAATCATATCATCTCCAAAAACCTCTCATGAATCCGTGTATCATCATCAAGCTCCGGATGGAAAGCCAGCCCAATCTGGTTCTTATACTGTACACCGACAATTTTGCCGTCATACTCTGCGAGTACACGCACATCATTCTTTGCTGAAGCATCAATAGCTTCCACGTAAGGCGCCCTGATAAATGTCATGGTAAAGTCAAAGCTATTGTCGAACCTTGCTGTAGCCTCAAAGCTTCCAAGCTGTCTGCCGTAGGCATTTCTTTTAACAGTGACAGGCAAAGTGCCGAAATATACGTTGTCATCGTTGCTGATATGTGAAGCTAAAAGGATAAGACCGGCGCAGGTTGCAAGCACCGGAAGTCCGTTTGCGATTCTTCCCTTAAGCTCATCAAACATATCAAGCTCACGTAGCAGCTTGCCCTGCACAGTGCTCTCACCGCCCGGCAGCACGAGTCCGTCTATATCACAGATATCTGATTTTTTGCGCAGCTCAACACACTCACAGCCTAAAGATTCAAGCATGCGCTTGTGCTCAATAAACGCTCCCTGAACAGCTAAAACACCAATCTTAAGTCCTGATTTCATTTTATTTGCCTCTTTCCTCCATGATGATTTTAATCTCGCTCTCGTTGATTCCGACCATAGCCTCACCGAGATCCTCAGAAAGCTCTGCGATGAGCTTTGCATCAGTAAAGTTTGTCACAGCCTTTACGATAGCGGCAGCTCTCTTGGCAGGATCGCCTGACTTGAAGATACCTGAACCGACGAACACACCCTCAGCACCGAGCTGCATCATAAGAGCCGCATCAGCCGGAGTAGCCACACCGCCTGCCGCAAAGTTTACAACAGGAAGCTTGCCGTTGTCATGAACGAATTTAACAAGCTCGAAAGGCACCTGAAGATTTTTAGCTGCTTCGAAAAGCTCGTCCTCACGCATGGAAGTAAGCTTAGCAATCTCAGAATTCATCTTTCTCATATGTCTGACAGCCTGCACTATATCACCTGTACCGGGCTCACCTTTTGTACGGATCATGGAAGCTCCTTCGTTGATACGGCGGAGAGCCTCACCGAGATCTCTTGCACCACATACGAAAGGCACCTTGAAATCTCTCTTGTTGATATGGTACACATCATCAGCAGGTGAAAGCACCTCAGACTCATCAATGTAGTCAATCTCGATAGCCTCAAGTATCTGAGCCTCCACGAAGTGACCGATACGGCACTTTGCCATGACGGGGATGCTGACAGCCTCCTGAATGCCCTTGATCATCTTAGGATCGCTCATTCTTGAAACACCGCCTGCGGCTCTGATATCAGCAGGGATTCTCTCAAGCGCCATGACAGCACATGCACCGGCTGCCTCGGCAATCTTTGCCTGCTCCGGAGTAGTGACATCCATGATGACACCGCCCTTTAGCATCTGTGCAAGTCCTTTGTTGAGTTCGTATTGAGTATTCTTATTGTTTTCCATTTGTTAAATCTCCTTTTGTTTTTTGCGTTTGTATTTTTTTATCAATTTATATGATATGAGTGTCAAAAGGTATTTTGTCCCTTTAATCATTTATATGACGGAAGTAGTCAGGCGTGAGCAAATGCATCCCGGTGGCGCAGGCGGCGTGTACACTCTCGTGGGAGCGCATAGCGGAGCTGCTTAGATGCTGTTGAATTATGCCCAAGAAAACCAGAAATGCACCGGCATGGAAGCCGGGGCAAGGAGCTATCGAGCCATGGAGGGCGAGTAGCGACGGTTTCGTCTGGCATAGAAAAACTATAAGGCATAATTCTTACAGTATCTTGGCAGCAAAGCGTAGCGAACACGAGAGTGTACACGCCGCCTGCGCCGCCGGGCTGTATTTGCTCACACCAGCCGTATATCATGGTTGCAATATTACGCCACATCTGGTAATATTAAAATATTCAAAATAAGGAAAATAAAAATGCCAGAAAGCGGTGAATCAAATGCTGACCTACGACCTCACAAAAACAGATGGACCACTCTACAAATGCCTGTATGAGTGCATCAAAAACGATATATCACAGGGAAAATTAAGCTCCGGGGAGAAAATGCCATCAAAACGTACCCTCGCAAAGAATCTGGGGGTTAGTACCATTACGGTTGAAAATGCATATGACCAGTTGATAGGCGAGGGCTATATGTTTGCAAGGCCAAAGAGGGGCTATTTCATAGCTGATGTGTCAGATATCAGGGTAATCAAGGCACCGGTGCAGAAGGAGCTTAGCATAAAGCTGCCGCCTGAGCAGGATGAAAGTATATTTGACTTCTCATCAAACAGGACAGACTCGGGTAACTTTCCGTTTTCCATATGGGCAAAGCTCATGCGAGAGACGATTTCCCTTAGGGAGCAGGAGCTTTTGTCGGTGTCGCCGTGTGGCGGAGTGAGAGAGCTTCGGGAAGCGATAGCAAGCCATCTGTCATCGTTTCGCGGTATGAATGTGGACCCGGACCAGATAATAGTCGGAGCGGGAACAGAGTATCTGTACGGACTGCTTGTGAAGCTTTTGGGTACGGACAAGGTATACTGCGTGGAGGATCCGGGCTATAAGAAAATCAGCCAGATATACGAGTGCAACAATGCAAAATGCCTGCCGGTGCAGATGGATGAGCAGGGCATCAGCGTGGAGCTTATAAAGAAAGCAAACGCGCAGATAGCACATATCAGCCCGACACACCATTTTCCGACAGGAATCACGATGCCAGTGAACCGTCGCTATGAGCTTTTGGCATGGGCCAACGAGAGCAGCGACAGATACATCATAGAGGATGATTATGACAGTGAGTTTCGCATGAACGGACACCCGATACCGCCCATCCTCTCGATAGATGCGTGTGAAAAGGTCATCTATATAAATACATTTTCAAAGTCTCTCACATCCACCATCCGAATCAGCTACATGGTGCTGCCGGAGCATCTGGCAAATGAGTTTTACAGGAGGCTTTCATTTTACTCATGTACGGTATCCACCTTCGAGCAGTACACGCTGGCACGATTTATCAGCGAGGGCTATTTTGAAAAGCACATAAACAGGATGAGACTGCACTACGGCAGAAAGCGCCAGAGCGTGCTTTCGTCCATAAAAGGCTGCTTCACTGAAAAGGAATGCAGGGTAATAGAAAATGACTCCGGACTGCATTTTATCATACAGTTTGACACGAACCTTCCGGACAAAACAGTTGAAGAGCTGCTATTGAAAAAAGGCATAAAGCTTCAGGCGATTACCCATTTCAACCTGATCAAGCCAAAGGAGGACAGGCATCAGTTTATTATCAATTACTCCAATATTGATGCAGACAGGATAATGGATGAGCTTTTAATTATTAAAGATACAATACTTTAACCAGACAGTACTTTAATAAAGCCGACTATAAAGCATATAAATAGTGTATACAAATAATAAATACAAACAGTGCGAATAATTTATGTGTGTAAAAATTTGACATAGATTTTACATACATCTGATAGAGCATTTTACAAAGCATCCATATAATGTATTCTCGAAGACAAGAAATTTATTACATGTTGCAGGAGATACAAATGGAGAAAAAAATCAAAATTCAGGTTCGCGACCTGAATCTGTATTATGGCCAGAATCATGCACTGCATGGTGTCAATATGGACATAAAAGAAAACAGCGTGACAGCGCTGATCGGACCGTCAGGATGTGGTAAGTCAACATTTTTAAAGTGTATCAACAGAATGAATGATCTGGTTGACAACGTCAGAATCGAGGGAAGCATAGAGATAGATGGTGAGAATATATATGCACCATCAGTCGATACAACCGTACTTCGCAAAAAGGTCGGCATGGTTTTCCAGCAGCCAAATCCGTTCCCGATGAGCATATATGACAATATCGCATATGGCCCGAGAGTGCATGGCATCAAGGATAAAAAGATACTCGACCAGATAGTTGAGGAAAGTCTTCAGGGTGCTGCGATATTCAATGAAGTTAAAGATAGATTAAAGAAATCTGCTATGGGACTTTCGGGTGGACAGCAGCAGAGACTGTGTATTGCGAGAGCACTTGCCGTACAGCCGGAGGTGCTTTTGATGGATGAGCCTACATCAGCGCTCGACCCTATCTCTACTTCAAAGATAGAGGAGCTCATGGAGGATTTAAAGAAAAAGTACACGGTTGTGGTTGTAACACATAACATGCAGCAGGCAGTGCGTGTGTCAGACGATACAGCCTTCTTCCTTGTGGGAGATATGGTTGAGTTTGGTGACACAAAGACAATTTTCTCATATCCACAGGACAAGAGAACAGAGGATTACATCACAGGGAGGTTTGGTTAATGAGATCGAAATTCGACGAGCAGCTTAAGACGCTGAATGAAGAAATGATGCACATGGGAAGCATGATTGAGGAGTCAATCCAGAAAGCAATCGAGGCATTTATACATCAGGATGCCGATAGCGCCAAAGCCATCATGGAGGGCGATTCAGAGATAGACAGAGAGCAGAAAAAGATAGAGAGCCTGTGCTTTAATCTGCTCATGCAGCAGCAGCCTGTAGCAAGAGACCTTAGAACAATTTCTGCAGCGATGAAGATGGTTACTGATATGGAGCGTATAGGAGACCACGCAGCCGATATCAGCGAGATGACCATTTTGATGAGCAGTGACAAGCCATACAGGGTCAATATAGAGCATGTCAAGAGCATGGCTTCAGAGACAATGCTTATGCTTATCAGGGCAATCGAGGCATATGTTGAGAAGAACAATGACAAGGCTCACGTAGTGATGAAGCAGGATGATGTGGTTGATGAGCTTTTTGATAAGGTAAAGGCTGAGCTTATTGATTTCATCAGGGAGCATCCGGAGGATGGTGAGCAGGCAGCGGATCTTCTCATGGTTGCAAAATACTTTGAGCGTATCGGAGACCATGCGACAAATATTGCTGAGTGGGTTGAGTTTGCACTTGATGACAAGGTTCGCAAATCATGATTTAATCTTTATGCTGAAAAGTTAAATCATAGTTATATACAGATAAAATTGATACAGACGATGGATTTTACATAAATTTTACATAAAACCATCGTCTGTTTTACATTAGTAATGTATAATCGAAAGTAAAAAGCAGGTAAAAATTTTACATAAGATTTTTTGAAATGGAGAAAGCTATGGCACTTATTTATATTGTAGAGGACGATGAGAGCATACGTGAGATAGAGACTATTGCTTTAAAAAACAGTAATTACATCGTCAGTGCATTTGAAAACGCAAAGGAATTTTACAAGAAGCTGGATGAACTCGTACCGGACCTCATACTGCTTGATGTGATGCTTCCGGATGAGAGCGGCTACGATATCGTGAGAAAGCTCAGAAAACGTCCGGCCACACAGGATATTCCTATTATAATGGTCACAGCCAAGACCACAGAGATGGATATGATAAAAGGGCTTGACGGAGGCGCTGATGATTACATCAAAAAGCCTTTCTCAATCATGGAGCTTATCACAAGAGTAAAGGCACTGCTCAGGAGAACAGCGAAGGAGGAGCCGAAGCTTTTAAAGCTGGATGATCTGGTGATTGACCATGAGCGCCATGTGGTTACAGTGAACAATGAGCCGGTTGACCTTACATATAAGGAGTACGAGCTTTTAAGGCTTCTGATGGGCAGTCAGGGCATAGTCATGACCAGGGAGGTCATCATGAGAAGCGTCTGGGATACTGACTTTGAGGGCGAGACACGTACAGTGGACATGCACATAAAGACACTCCGCCACAAGCTGGGTGACTATGGCAGCAGGATAAAGACAGTCAGAAATGTGGGCTATGTTATAGAATAATAGCTGTTATAATGATTTCTAATATACATAAGCGGAGCGTACAGCATGAAAAAGAAGATTAACTATTATCTGGTAGCAACAGCACTTTTTGTAGCAATTGCCACTATGGTTTCCATGACAGTAATCAACTATTACCTCTTTCAGAAGCAGGTAAAGGAAGACCTGCAGGTCATGGCAGAGACAATAGAAAGCACCGGAATACTAAAACAGGATATAAATGAAATCCCGCAGATTGACGTGGAGGGTATTCGTGTCACCTGGATTGACAAGGACGGCACAGTACTGTATGACAATCAAAATGATGTGAAAAAACTTGAAAATCATGGCGATAGACCGGAAGTTGAATCAGCATTTGATAAAGGTACGGGAGACTGCGTGAGAACATCAGCCACCATGAACAGCAATACCTTCTATCATGCCATAAAGCTCAATGATGGAACGGTACTGCGTGTTTCTATTGCAGCAAGAAGTATCTGGAACATGTTTGCAAGCAGTATACCTGCCATGCTTATAGTGACGGTTATCATAGTAGGAATATGTGTGGTTCTCGCCAAGAGCCTGACCAGAAAGCTCATGAAGCCAATCGAGATACTCGCAGGCAACCTTGAGCAGGCCTCTGTCATCCAGAAAAAGACAGAGTACAAGGAGCTCGTGCCGTTCATGAATGCGATAAGGATACAGCATGAGGGCGTTCTTGCCGCGGCAAAGAGCAGACAGGACTTCACAGCCAATGTGTCACACGAGCTAAAGACTCCGCTCACAGCCATCTCCGGCTACGCAGAGCTCATAGAAAACGGCATGGTCGAAAAGGAGCAGCAGATTCATTTTGCCACTGAAATCAGAAGAAATGCACAGCGCCTGCTTTCCTTAATCAATGATATCATAAAGCTCTCGGAGCTTGATTCCAGCGAGGCGCAGCAGGGCTTTGAACAGCTTGATCTGTATGGTCTGGTCAAGGACTGCATGGAAAATCTACAGGTGAATGCCGAGCAGAGAAAAGTAGCACTCAATTTTGACGGCACTGACTGTATGGTACGAGGCAACAGGCAGCTTCTCACGGAGCTCGTTGAGAATCTCTGCCAGAATGCTATCCGCTACAACAATGAGGGCGGCACCGTAAATGTGACGGTACACAAGCTAGGTGGCAAGACAGTTCTCACGGTCGAGGACAACGGCATAGGCATCCCAAAGGATCAGCAGGAGCGCGTCTTTGAGCGCTTCTACAGAGTGGACAAGAGCCGCTCGAAGGAGACCGGCGGCACAGGCCTTGGGCTTGCGATAGTAAAGCATATAGTGGAGCTGCATGATGCAGGGCTGACGCTCGACAGCGAGGTGGGACGTGGCACAACAATAAAGGTGGAGTTTTAGCTCCGCCTTTTTGCATGGAGGGGGGACGTAAGCACCGGGCAGTTGGGCGCACACCATACTCCCGCGTGAGCTACGCTTCTTGTCTAAGAGTCTGTAGGAATTATGCTTTATAGGTTTTCGATGCCCGACGAAACCGGCTTTTATGCACCATCCGTGGTGCATAACGCCTTGCCCAGCCGTCCATGGCTTGGCATTTCTGTTTATTGAGGCATAATTCAACAGACTCTAAGACACTTCGCTATGCGCTCCAGCGCGAGTACGATGTACGTCCAACTGCCCGGTGTTTACGTCCCCCCCCTCGCTATACCGGCCCCACATATTTCAGCCCGCAGTAATAAGAAAACCGGGCACACAAGCTCTTGCAAAATCGTGGCGCAATGTTTATAATCATATGTTAGCAGCGAAAACAAGGCAAAACCAGGAGGAACAGCCATGTATCAGGAAATATCAAAATTACTTATGTACGGAGATTTATCTCAGGACGAGATACTTTATAAATTGGGCCAGCTCTTTGAGCAGTTTGAGGTGGGCGAGTACAACAAGACAGAGCTTGTGCGCGACATCAATACACAGGTCAAGAGAATCTTAAAGGTAGCGACAGACTATGGCTTTGATGACAATCTGTGGCACAACTATCTCACTTTCTTCCTTATGATGAGCGAGAATCCGTTTTCCATCACATGTGAGAAGGTCGGAGCTAGCGATGGCAGCGTAAACGGGCTTGTGGCAAACGATTTCAGGATTTTTAAGAAGCTTTTTGATTATGATTTCAAGCCAATCGAGTCAGCACTCGGAATTGACTGCTTCACACAGATCAGCAATTATAAGGCCATTGTGAAAAAGGACCTTATGTACAATCACAATGTCAGCGAGAAGGTAAGGGCGCTGAGCAAGAAGCTTGAGGCAGCTAAGGATGAGCAGGAGTTCTTTGATGTGGTAACAGGCTTTTACAAGGCATACGGAGTCGGCATGTTTGGTCTAAACAAGGCATTCAGGATTGAGGAGCATCTGGACGGAGGCTTCTCCTTCATGCCAATCAACAATATGGATGCGGTCATGCTCGATGACCTGATCGGTTATGAAATCCAGAAGAAAAAGCTCACAGACAATACAGAAGCGTTTGTACAGGGCAAAAAGGCCAACAATGTGCTGCTTTTCGGAGACAGCGGAACCGGAAAATCAACAAGCATCAAGGCCATTGTCAATCAGTATTATGATGACGGACTGCGCATGATTGAGATATACAAGCATCAGTTTAAATATCTGTCAAAAATTATCGCAGCAATCAAAAACAGAAACTACAGATTTATCATATATATGGATGACCTCTCATTCGAGGAGCATGAGATTGAGTACAAGTTCCTAAAGGCAGTTATCGAGGGCGGCGTGGAGACAAAGCCTGACAACATACTGATTTATGCAACCTCTAACCGCCGTCACCTGATCAAGGAGACATGGAATGACCGCAATGACCAGGACAACAGCAATGACAAGCACCACTCAGATACAGTTGAGGAGAAGCTGTCACTTGTAAACCGTTTTGGTGTGACAATCAGCTACTCAAAGCCATCGCAGAAGGAGTTCTTCAACATCGTAACAGAGCTTGCGAGAAAGAGCGGCTGCACACTTTCAGACGAGGAGCTGTGCAGGGAGGCAAACAAGTGGGAACTCAGCCACGGTGGTATTTCAGGACGTACTGCAACACAGTTTGTCAACTACATTATGGCTAGCAATTAAGCAGCAGGCATAAGCATGAAAGGATAGTATATGCTCTACCAGATAAGTAATGGCGCTGTCGCATTTGGCGACGACGTCATTTTGCATAGTATAGATTTTGAAATCAGAAACACAGAAAAGATAGCGATAGTCGGCAGAAACGGCTGTGGCAAGACAACACTTTTAAAGCTCATTTCAGGCGAGGTTGAGATGGAAAAGCTCGACAGCGATGAGAGCGCCTTTATTGCAAAGGCAGGAAACCCGGAGATAGGGTATCTGAAGCAGATTGCGTTTGATGATCCTGATGTGACACTCGAGCAGGAGGTGCGCAAATGCTTCGTGAAAATGGACGAGCGAAAGGCAGAGCTTGCGCGCGCGGCGGCAGAGCTTGAGCATGATTATTCCGATGAAAAGGTAGCCAGATATACCGCGATGGAGGAAGCCTTCAAGGATGATGGCGGCTACTATTATGAGAAAGAATATGAGGTCATGATCCGCAAGTTCGGCTTCTCAGATGACGAGCGCAAAAAGCCAATCCGTGACTTTTCCGGAGGGCAGCAGACCAAGATAGCATTCATAAAGCTGCTTTTGTCAAAGCCTGACATACTGCTTTTGGACGAGCCGACCAACCACCTCGATGTCACGACGATTGAGTGGCTTGAGGGCTATCTGAAGTCGTACCCGAAGGCAGTGGTTGTCGTATCTCATGACCGTATGTTTCTCGACAATGTGGTAGATGTGGTATACGAGATAGAGTACGGCACAGCAAGGCGCTATCCGGGCAATTATACCAATTTTATCGCCCGCAAAAAGGAAAACTACGACAAGCAGATGAAGGATCACATCGCCCAGCAGAAGGAGATAGAGCGTTTGCAGCGTATGGTTACGCGCTTCAAGGGCAAGCCGACCAAGACATCCATGGCGCAGTCAAAGCAGAAGGCTATCGACCGTATGGTGATTATTGAGGCGCCGGACAAGTACGACAACAAGACCTTCCATGCCAATTTCCAGCCCGAAAAGGAGACCGGAAACGATGTGCTTTATACATCAGAGCTTGCAATCGGCTATGACCATCCGCTCTCCGTAGTGTCGCTTGATTTGAAAAGAGGCGAAAAGCTTGGTATACTCGGCGGAAACGGACTTGGAAAATCGACATTTTTAAAGACTATAGTGGGTAAGATCCCTGCACTTTCAGGCGAGTACCGCTTTGGAACCAACGTGCAGATAGGATATTTCGACCAGCAGATGGCCATGTATACAAGTAACAAGACTGTGCTCGATGATTTCTGGGATGAGTATCCGAATCTTACAGAAACCGAGGCCAGAAATGCACTCGGAGCCTTCCTTTTTTCAGGGGAGGACGTGTTCAAGAACGTAAATATGCTCTCCGGAGGAGAAAAGGTCAGACTGGCGCTTTGTAAGATTTTAAAGACCAGACCGAACGTGCTCGTGCTCGATGAGCCAACTAACCATATGGATATCGTAGGCAAGGAAACGCTGGAGAGCATGCTTAAGGACTACAAGGGCACACTGATTTTTGTATCACACGACAGATATTTTGTGAAAAAGGTAGCCACACAGCTGCTTGTGTTCGAGGATGGCACGACCAATCTCTATCAGTTTGGCTATGAGCAGTATCAGGAAAAGCTCGATCGTGAGGCTGAGGAAAGCAAAAATGTATACAGAGGCAATGCAATATTTGGCGGCGCGATAAGCCAGAACGGCGGCAGTCAGACAGGCAGTGATGCAAATCGGAGTACGTCACAAACCGGTGCAGCAGGTAATGTGGGCGAAAGCACCAATGCAAATAGCGCAGCCCAGGCAGGCGGCATGGCTGTCTCATCAACCGGCAAGTCATACTACAACCCGGGCAAGGAGCGCTCAAAGATACAAAAAAAGGTCAAAAAGGCCGAGGAGGACCTGGCAGTCAAGGAAGCAAAGCTCGATGAGCTCAAGGCCGAGCTTATGAAGCCGGAGTATCAGTCAAGCTACTCAAAGCTCACGGAAATCCAGAACGAGATAGACGCTCTCGAGGAAGAAATCCTTATAGATATGGAGGCGTGGGAGGAGCTTTCATCTCAGCTTGAGGCGCTTGGATAGGTTAGATGCGCTGTGGTAGCTTAGAAACGTTGTGGTAGCTTAGAAACGTTGTGATAGCTTAGATGTGCTGTTGTAGTTGAGAAATGTTGCGATAGTGTATAAAAAATCACTCGACTTGATGTTTTTTGTTTTGATAAAATCCCTAATCATAGCGAAATCAAGCGATTTCGCGAAAAACCGTAAATAAACCCTTGATTATTTATATAAAATGCATAAAAATGATTGATGAAAACGAAATTTATGGTATAATATTTACATGATACAGACAACGTATCAAATAAACGACAAAGGGGTTGGACATCATGAGAATAACAATTTCAGGAAGAAACATCGAATTAACAGAGGGGCTTAAGCAGGCAGTAGAGGAGAAGCTGTCAAAGCTGGAGAAGTTTTTTAAACCGGACACAGACGTATATGTTACGCTCAGCGTAGAAAAGGATAGACAGAAAATCGAGGTTACTATCCCGGCAAAGGGACATGTTATCCGTTCAGAGCAGGTCAGCAACGATATGTACGTATCAATTGACCTCGTAGAGGAAGTAATCGAGAGACAGCTTCGCAAATACAGAACCAAGATTTCCGCAAAGAAGTATGCACCGGCGATATTCCAGGATGATTTCGTGGAGGCAGACGATGCAGAGGACGAGGAAATCAAGATTGTCCGTACAAAGAGATTTGGTATGAAGCCTATGTATCCTGAGGATGCATGCATCCAGATGGAGCTCTCAGGCCACGATTTCTTCGTATTCAGAAATGCAGAGAATGACGAAGTAAATGTAGTCTACAAGAGAAAAGGACATACATACGGACTTATCGAACCGGAATGTTAGACTCTTGTTTTTCATCATAATTTAACCTTTCTTTCATCGAAAACCGGTAGCTGTTGGCTGCCGGTTTTTATGTCTGTTTAACCTCATTTGGTCTTGGATATGCGATTGGTTCCAATGGCAGTAAGACCACAAAAAAATAACCGCCTGTTAGCCTGAGAAACTAATACGGTTATTTTTTATTTACAATGATCAGGTAAATCGCCATTGGCAGTACCTTTTATATAAGTATATTAACACTGCTATGTGTGTGTGTCAAATATATGTTGTATGAAAAGGACGAAGTGGTATGAAGATAAATAATCAATATGAGGAAGCAGAAGCGATTTATCCAGTTACAGGATTATATATTGATCCGGACGGGAATGCTGTAGAAAAGTCAGAGATGCTTTTATCGGAGCATCGTATGGACGTGTATATTAATGATGTGCTGACGATGAAATTAGTGTGTACACCGAAGGATTTGCCGGGACTGGTACTGGGACGAATGGTCAGCGAAGGCATGATTCATTCATCAGAGGAAGTGGAATACCTTTATATCTGTGAGCATGGGACCAGGGCAAGAGTACAACTTGTTTCAGAACATTGTGGATTAGTAAATGATAATCTGAGTGCAGAAGTCATGGATACACCGACTTGTTGTACGGATAATAAGACCATATATAGTGGATTTGCAGTGGAAAAAGAATTGCAGCATCTGGAGCCGGTAAAGGTGAGTCTGGAACTTATGTATGCATTTGACGAAGCCTTTCATCAGGATATGCCATTGCATGAGGCGACATGGTCAACACATAGTTGCTTTCTTGCATATAAGGGAAAGATTGTGTATTCCTGTGAGGATATCGGACGTCATAATGCACTGGACAAAGCGATTGGCTATGCACTTATGCAGGATTATGATTTTCATGAATGTGCAGTATTTACGACCGGACGGCTCCCGATTGACATGATTACAAAAGTAATCCGGGCAGGAATTCCACTTGTGGCAAGTAAAAAGACTCCGACGACAGAAGCTGTAAAACTGGCACAGGAATATGGATTGACGATGATTGGAAGAGCGAAGAATCGCAAGATGATGCAATATACGCTGTATAAAGAATAAGACATTAGGTTCTGCTCTTGCATGGTTGTTTGCACTCTTTGCAGTGATTGCTTCATTTGGTATTGGAAATATGACACAGGGAAATTCTATTTCAGGTGCACTGCATGCAACA
>ERZ779890.3450-NODE-3450-length-14145-cov-3.221718_pt1 | contig 14145 bp, 14 predicted proteins | sample MGYA00511553_ERZ779890 | MGnify/ENA primary metagenome ERZ779890 (study PRJEB29588, sample SAMEA2152064) | human gut metagenome | biome: human gut; feature: human-associated habitat; material: faeces | place: Denmark | collected 2008/2010 ...
GAAGCCGTCACCGTTCTGTCTGCTGGATGAGATCGAAGCAGCGCTGGACGATTCAAATGTTGGACGATTCGCCGGATATTTACAGAAGTTGACGAAAAACACACAATTTATTATAATAACCCATAGACGTGGAACTATGAACGCCGCAGACCGGCTTTATGGTATTACCATGCAGGAAAAAGGGGTATCCACACTGGTTTCCGTCGATCTGGTGGAGAATCAGCTTACCCAGTAACAGGAGGAGTTTCACATGGCAGAAGAAAAGAAAGGTTTTTTTAAACGATTAGTCAGTGGACTGGCAAAGACCAGAGACAATATCGTAGCCGGATTTGACAGTATTTTCAGTGGTTTTTCCAGTATTGATGAAGATTTTTATGAAGAGCTGGAAGAGATTCTGATCATGGGTGATATCGGGATCAATGCGACCACTTCTATTATTGAGAATTTAAAGAAAGAGGTTTCCGAACGTCATATTAAGGAACCGATGGAATGTAAACAGCTTCTGATCAATGAGATCAAGGATCAGATGCGTGTGGACAGCACAGAGTATGAATTTGAGAACCGCAAATCCGTAGTTTTGGTGATCGGTGTCAATGGTGTCGGAAAAACCACTTCAGTAGGAAAGCTTGCAGGAAAATTAAAAGACCAGGGCAAGAAGGTTATCCTTGCAGCAGCCGATACTTTCCGCGCAGCAGCAGGAGAGCAGCTTACTGAGTGGGCGAACCGTGCAGGTGTGGAGATCATCGGCGGACAGGCGGGAGCAGATCCTGCATCTGTTATCTATGATGCGGTGGCTGCAGCCAAAGCAAGAAATGCAGACGTACTTCTCTGCGATACAGCAGGACGTCTTCATAATAAAAAGAACCTTATGGAAGAACTCCGCAAGATTTACAGGATCCTGGAGAGGGAGTATCCGGATGCATATCTGGAGACATTGGTAGTGCTGGATGGTACCACCGGACAGAATGCCCTTGCACAGGCGAGACAATTTGCGGAGGTCGCAAATGTCAGCGGTATTATCCTTACCAAGCTGGACGGAACTGCCAAGGGAGGTATTGCAGTTGCCATCCAGTCTGAACTGGATATTCCGGTGAAGTACATTGGCGTAGGAGAAAGTATTGACGATCTTCAGAAATTCGATGCAGATGCATTTGTAAATGCGTTGTTTGATGTAGACCATAAAGAAAACCCGGACGCTTAAGATTAGGACAAAATGGAGGGAAAACAATGCTTACTTTAGAGAGTTTTGAACAGGCATCAGAGATCGTAAAACAGGTCACACAGGAAACAAAGCTGATCAAGAGCAGCTATTTCAGTGAACTTACAGGAAATAAGGTTTATTTAAAACCGGAGAATATGCAGCGTACAGGTGCATATAAGGTTCGTGGTGCCTATTATAAGATCAGCACTCTTTCCGATGAAGAGAGAAATAAAGGTCTGATCACAGCATCCGCCGGAAATCATGCACAGGGTGTTGCCTATGCTGCGCATAAATATGGTGTGAAGGCAGTGATCGTTATGCCCACCACAACTCCGCTGATCAAGGTTGAGAGAACAAAGAGTTACGGTGCAGAGGTTATCCTGCATGGTGATGTATATGATGAGGCATGTGCACATGCACTGGAACTTGCTGAGAAAGAGGGATATACCTTTATCCATCCTTTCGATGATCCGGCAGTTGCCACAGGACAGGGTACCATTGCAATGGAGATCGTTCAGGAGCTTCCGCTTGTTGATTATATTCTGGTTCCGATCGGTGGAGGCGGACTTGCAACAGGTGTTTCCACACTTGCGAAGCTGTTAAATCCACATATCAAAGTCATTGGTGTGGAACCGGCAGGGGCTGCCTGCATGAAAGCTTCTCTGAAGAAGGGTGAGGTTGTGACTCTTCCGCACGTAAATACGATTGCTGACGGTACTGCCGTACAGACACCCGGAAAGAAAATCTTCCCGTATATCCAGAAGAATCTGGACGATATCATCACTATCGAGGATGATGAATTGATTGTTGCTTTCCTTGATATGGTTGAGAACCATAAGATGATCGTAGAGAATTCCGGTCTTCTGACAGTGGCAGCGCTTCGTCATCTTGATGTGAAGGGAAAGAAGATTGTTTCTATCTTAAGCGGTGGAAACATGGATGTTATTACCATGTCTTCTGTTGTTCAGCATGGTCTGATCCAGAGAGACAGAATTTTTACCGTATCTGTTCTGATTCCGGATAAGCCGGGTGAACTGGTGCGTGTGGCCAGTGTGATTGCTAAGGCACAGGGTAACGTTATTAAGCTGGATCATAACCAGTTTGTAAGCACGAACAGAAATGCGGCAGTGGAACTTAAGATCACATTGGAGGCTTTTGGCACAGATCATAAGAATGAGATTGTTAAAGCTCTCGAAGATGCAGGATGCAGACCAAAGGTGATCCGCCCAAGTCTGTGATTGTCTCAGAGTAGCATCTGCCATGTAAATAAATGAAATGGGAGCTCTGGTGTTCAGTATATGGATATCAGGGCTTTTTTGTAACTTATATTAGAGGTCTCAAAGGGACGCGCAGAAAAACAGTTTGTTTCGTGTGCGGTTTCGGGATCTAAGATATTCTAAGCTGCCATAAATCTGCTAAAAGCATGAGCCGTCTTATCAAACTCGCTCCGTTGCAAACTTCGCTCAGACAGTGATGCAGCCGGCTCATAACGCAGATTTCTGAGAACTAAGAATATCTAAGACCCCTGCAAATGCACTCCAAATAAAATATTTTTCTGCGCTGTTTTGTTGCATGTTGTTATGCGTTTTCTTAGGGTTTCTATAGTTATATTGTACAGTAGATATATTATTTTGGTTAATTATTCTGCGAAGTCAGGAGTGGTGCTTTCTTTACTGTTGTACGGTAAATATGTTATATAGCCAATAGTCAGCATGGGAAGCGATAGTGTCCGGGGGTGAATTTGAGGGTTCATTGTAGTTCTTGGCATTTGGGAAGACGCGTTATGAGCCAATCGTTTCACTGTCTGAGCGAAGTCGGAGACGTAGCGAGTTTGAGAGAGTGGCTCATGATTTTAGCGGCTTCCCAAATGCCTAGAAATACAATGGTTCCGAAACTGAGCCCCCGGACACTATCGCTTCCCATGCGTCCCTATTCAAAAAACATTAAAATTTTCCCCTATCCCGACTTGAAATAAGAAAGCCTCTGACGTATAATAAACCCGAAAGTAGAAAGGCGCTGCTTTTAAGCAGGGTCTTTTTTTACAGATTTTGAATATATAAAAAATTCAGGAGTGAAAAAAGTTATGACCAAGATCAGAACAAGATTTGCACCAAGCCCTACAGGCAGAATGCATGTTGGAAATTTAAGAACAGCATTATATGCATACCTTATTACAAAACATGAAGGCGGAGATTTCATCCTCCGTATTGAAGATACAGACCAGGAACGTTACGTAGAAGGCGCTGTAGATATTATCTACCGTACTCTTGCAAAAACAGGACTTCTCCATGATGAAGGTCCGGACAAGGACAAAGGCTTTGGACCGTATGTTCAGAGTGAGCGTCAGGCACAGGGAATCTATCTGAAATATGCACAGCAGTTAGTAGAACAGGGTGATGCATACTACTGTTTCTGTAAGAAGGAAGAACTGGAAGGTATGAAACGTGTTGTGGCAGGAAAAGAGATTTCCATTTATGACAAACGCTGCCTTAAACTTTCCAAAGAAGAAGTACAGCGTCGTCTTGATGCAGGAGAACCACACGTAATCCGTTTCAATATGCCAACAGAGGGAACTACAACATTCCATGATGTAATCTACGGAGATATCACAGTAAACAATGAGGAACTGGAAGATCTGATCCTGATCAAATCTGACGGATACCCAACTTATAACTTTGCAAACGTAATCGATGACCATTTAATGGAAATCACACACGTAGTAAGAGGTAACGAGTATCTTTCCTCAGCTCCGAAATACAACCGTATCTACGAAGCTTTCGGATGGGATATCCCGGTTTATGTACATTGTCCGCTGATCACAGATGAGACACACCAGAAGCTTTCCAAACGTTGTGGACATTCCTCTTATGAAGACCTGCTTGATCAGGGATTTGTTTCAGAAGCAATCATCAACTATGTGGCACTTCTCGGATGGAGTCCTTCTGACAACAGAGAGATCTTTACACTGGATGAACTGGTACAGGTATTTGATTATCATCATATCAATAAATCTCCGGCAGTATTTGATATTGCGAAACTTCGTTGGATGAATGGTGAGTATATCAAGAAAATGGATGCGGATGAATTCTATGAGAGAGCACTTCCGTATATGAAAGAAGTTCTGAAGAAAGACTACAACTTCAAAAAGATTGCAGGAATGGTACAGACCAGAATCGAAACATTCCCTGACATTCCGGCTCTGATTGACTTCTTTGAGGAAGTACCGGAATATGATTCCGCCATGTACTGCCATAAGAAAATGAAGACAAATGAAGAGACTTCTCTTACAGTATTAAAAGAAGTACTTCCGGTTCTGGAAGAACAGGAAGATTATACAAATGATCCGTTATTTGAAACATTAAGTGCATTTGTAAAAGAGCATGGTTATAAGAACGGATATGTAATGTGGCCTCTGCGTACTGCTGTTTCCGGCAAGCAGATGACGCCGGCCGGTGCTACTGAGATCATGGAGATCATCGGTAAAGACGAGACAATCAAACGAGTAAAGGCAGCTATTGAGAAATTAAGCAAATAAATATGAAGAGAAATCCATCTCAACTTCGGGCAATCACTCACCTGTCAGGACCCATGATGGTCCTGGCAGGTCCAGGCTCGGGCAAAACTTCCGTTATTGTGGAGAGAACTGCATACATGATCAATGAGGGGAAGATACCGGCTTCTTCTATTTTGGTTGTAACTTTTTCCAGAGCAGCGGCAACAGAGATGAAAGAACGGTTTTTGAAATTCGTGGGACAGAACAGAAGCGAAGTGACTTTTGGAACTTTCCACGGAATTTTTTATGGGATTTTGAAAGCGGCCTATCATCTGAGTGCGGCCAATATTCTTTCTGAGGAAGAGAAATTCAGTATTCTACGTGAGATGACTGAGAAATATGGACAGGAAATGGCTCAGGAGGGAGATTTCATTGAAGAAGTTGCCAGGGAAATCAGTGTTGTAAAGGGGAACTGTATTTCTCCGGAGCATTATTATGCATCCTGTTGCTCGGATGAGATATTCAGGGACATTTTTCATGGCTATAAGCAGGCTCTGAAGGCGAAACGCAAGCTGGATTTTGATGATATGATCCTCTGTTGTTATGAACTTTTTTCTCAGAGACAGGATATCCTGAATGCATGGAGAAGAAAATTTGTCTACATTCTGGTGGATGAGTTTCAGGATATCAACAGCTTACAATACAAGATTTTGCAGATGCTGGCGGCACCTGTCAATAACCTGTTTATTGTAGGGGATGATGACCAGTCCATCTATCATTTCCGGGGCGCAAGACCAGAGATTATGTTAAATTTTACAAAGGATTATCCGAAGGCAGAGACAGTCCTTCTGAATGTGAATTACCGGTGCAGTAAGAATATCCTGCGTACAGCCATGGAAGTGATCGGATGTAATACCAGACGTTTCAAAAAGCAGCTGGATACTCCAAATGAAGAAGGGATGCCTGTGACGTGCAAGGAATTTGATAATCCAAGAGAAGAGTATATGTGCGTGGTGGCAGCACTGAAAAAAAGAATGGAGCGCGGCGAGGATCTGCTGAATACGGCAATCCTGCTTCGTACAAATCAGGAATCGGAAGGTCTGATCAATGTGCTGATGGAATATCAGGTTCCTTTTACAATGAAAGAACAGATTCCCAATCTTTTCCGCCACTGGATCTGCCGTGCGCTTCTGGCTTATCTTGAAATGGCAGCAGGAGACAGGAGCAGGAAGAATTTTCTGGAGATCATGAACCGGCCAAATCGCTATATTTCCAGAGAAGCGTTGAACAATTCGCAGATTAATTTTAATGAACTTCGGGAATATTATAAAGACAAGGACTGGATGTGCGACAGGATTACCACACTGGAAACGCATCTGAGGATTCTTGGTACTCTTTCCCCTTTTGCTGCGATTAATTTTATCAGAAAAGGAATGGGATTCGAAGAATACTTGCGTGAATATGCACAGTATCGTAAAATAAAACCAGAGGAACTGCTTGAGACCCTGGACCGGATCCATGAGAGTGCAAAAGGCATGAAAACCCTGGCGAAGTGGCAGGCTTACATAGAAGAATATACGAAGCGCCTGAATGAACAGGCAAGGAAACAGCAGGATAAAAAAGAAGGAGTGACTATATCTACACTCCATGCGGTAAAAGGTCTGGAATATGATATTGTGTATATTCTGAATGTTAATGAAGGAAGCATTCCATATCGCAAGGCGGTTTTGGCAGAAGCAGTGGAAGAAGAACGAAGATTGTTTTATGTAGGGATGACCAGGGCGAAAAAGAAGCTGGTGCTTGCCTATGTGAAACGCCAGTATGAGAAGGAACGGGAGCCTTCCCGGTTTCTTGAGGAGACAGGCCTATGAATAAAGGAATTATTTACTGTACAAAAATACGGGAAGAATATGAAGGCGCACATATGGAGCATATGATCGCAGAGAAACTTCTGGAAATCGCACTGAAAAAAGAATATGGAATCAATCTGTACAATGAACCCAGAGCAGAGGGAGAACATGGAAAACCATTCCTTTCCTATCGTCCGTCCCTGCATTATAATATCAGTCATTCCGGAAAATATGTGGTATGTATTCTGGCTGATCAGGAGGTTGGAATTGATGTGCAGATTCATTGCAGAGCCAATTATGAAAGAATGCTCAGACGTATGGTACCCCGAGAACAGTATCTCGAAATTCTCTCAGATATAAATGTGGAAAAGAAATTTTTTGAACAGTGGGTACTGAGGGAAGCTTATATCAAATGGACCGGTGAGGGGCTTTCCAGAGACATGAGGACTATATCCATGGATGAAGGCAGTCATATGCTGCTTGATATGGAAGACGGTTACAGTGGAGCAGTATGGGCAATGAATCCCATGGAAATCAACTGGAAATATGAAGACATCATACTTGGGTAAGACATGAACAGACAAACGAAGAAAGAAATCCGGAGACTGGCAGTGAAGATTCTTGTAGCAGTACTGGCACTTGGACTGGCTTTCTGGGGATATGCTTTCGTATACAGGGGTAAGACGGAACCTCCTGCAAAATATCCGGTAACCAACCAGGATGCTGCAGTGTATTCATTACGCGGACAGATACAGATGCTGTCGCAGCAGGAGGAGTTAAATACCTTTGCCTTTGAGGGCAGAAAAAAAGAAAAAGAGTACGGAACTTATATTATTCCCGGACTGAGATATACAAGAACATTCCTGAATGCAGAGGGTACAAAACAGGCGGTATGTACTTCCATGACTCCTCAGGGACTTGCAGTGACCGATGAGTATGTACTTGTAAGTGCCTATTGTCATACGGAAAAACATAACTCTGTTATTTATGTGATCAACAAAGAAACTCACAGATTTATCAAAGAGGTAGTCCTGCCAGGTCTGCCTCATGTAGGCGGACTTGCCTATGATCAGGAACATGATATGCTGTGGTATTCTTCAAATACCAATGGAATCGCACAGGCGATCAGCATTAAGATGGATGTGCTGCGTGACTATAATTATGCGGATAACCATATGCCTGTGCAGGTAAATCAGACATGTAGTCTTTATGGAATCGTGAGAGATTCTTTTATGACTTTCTATAAGGGGTGCCTGTATGTAGGATGTTTTAACAAATATACAGAGAGCACCATCGCGAGATATGCGGTGGATTCAAAAGGTGATCTGGTGAATACTTTTAATGAGGAACTTGGCATGATGTTTGAAATGGCGGTTCCGCTGGATTATTCTACAATATCAGAACAGGCACAGGGAATGGCTTTTTATAACGATAAGCTGTTGTTGTCTCATTCTTTTGGTATTCTGCCATCCAGGATTGTTTTTTATGAACAGTCGGATAAACGTCTGTATGTCAATGAAAATTCTGCAAGATCATACAGAATGCCTGAGATGATCGAGCAGATTGTTGTAGAGGGGGATGAACTTTACGTACTCTTTGAATCAGGAGCTTATGCGTACAGGGGGTATGCAGGAAATGTGGTAGACCGGGTTCTGAAGCTGAATCTGATAAAAATGGAAGAGTCTTATCAGGAAGAGTACTAAAATCGGTTTGTCCACATATATTAAGTGTAAAGAGGTGAGACATATAGAAGCGCAGCAGATTGAAAACCTGTTTGCCGGAAATATCCGGAATCTTTTAATGGATGCGAAGCTGGATTATGATAAATTATATGAGATACGCCTTCGTGTAGGGCGTCCGTTGTTTTTAACTTATGACGGAGGAGAGTGTTTTCTGCGAAAACCGGGTCAGGAACAGTATCTGGTGACAACGGAAGATTTGAAAGAAACACTGGAATATGTCACAGGATATTCCCTGTATGCTTATGAGGATGAGATCAGACAGGGATTTATCAGTGTTCAGGGTGGTCACAGAGTAGGTGTGACCGGAAAGGTAGTGTTGGATCGGGGCAGGATCATGGGAATGAAATATATTTCCTGCATCAATGTCCGTCTGGCACATGAGATTCAGGGATGTGCGGATAAGGTGATGCCTTATATCCGTACAGAGAAATGGGTTGCAAATACATTGATCATTTCACCGCCAAGGTGTGGAAAGACTACGCTGCTCAGAGATATTATCAGGCAGCTCAGTAATGGATGGGCCAATACCCAGGGTCTGACAATAGGTGTGGTGGACGAGAGAAGTGAGCTGGCAGGCTGTTATCAGGGAATTCCTCAGAATGATCTGGGAATGCGTACAGATGTGCTGGACTGCTGTCCGAAATCAGAAGGTATGCAGATGCTGGTACGTTCCATGTCACCGGATGTGGTTGCAGTGGACGAGTTAGGCTGTGAAGAGGATTTCAAGGCAGTTGACTCAGTGATCCACTGCGGATGTAAGCTGATTGCGACTGCACATGGAAGCTGTCTGGAGGATGTTCTGGATCAGCCATTCTTTTATAAGCTTATGGGCGAGAAAGTATTTGAACGTTATATTATCCTGGACAAAAATGATCAGGCAGGATGTCTGAAAGCTGTATTAGATGAAAATGGAAAAGTATGCTTAGAACAGTAGGATTGTGTGTAATTGTAATTTCCGGTGTCGGTTGCGGTTTTGCCATGAGCAATGAACTTGGCAGACGCAAAAAGATGATGGAAATGATCTTACGGATGATCATCCTCCTAAGAGGAGAAATACGTTATGGAAATAAATCTCTGTACGATGCCTTTACAGGTGCTTCCGGGAAACTGGAAGGGAAGTACAGAGAATTTTTTATACTTACGGCACAGAAAATGAAAGAAAAAACAGGGGATTCCTTTGGGACAATCTTCAGAGAATCGGCCGGAAAGTGTCTGGATCTGGATTGTCTTTCGCAGGAAGAGAGAGACAGATTTTATTCACTGGGAGATCAGCTTGGTTATCTTGGACTGGATATGCAGCTAAAACAGATGGATCTGATGGAAAAGGAAACAGAATATGCGATCAGGGAACTCAGGAAAGATTTTTGTGAAAAAAGAAAATTATACCGCAGTATGGGAATACTGGGCGGAATATTTGTGGCTGTGTTTTTTTGGTGAGCATGTATTTATAATCTGTTTCTTTACTGTGTAGATTACTGTTTTGCTGTATCTGGCAGCAGAAGCCGGAAAGGAGAGACTGTGGAGGTAAGTCTTATTTTTAAAATCGCTGCAGTAGGGATTCTGGTTTCTGTTCTCTGCCAGATCCTGAAACACAGTGGAAGGGATGAACAGGCATTTCTGGTAAGCCTGGCGGGGCTTCTGATGGTGCTGTTCTGGATTGTTCCATATATTTATGAACTGTTTGAAAGTATTCAGCAGTTGTTTGTGCTGTGATTTCAAATCAACTGTTATGGCAGTTGACAGAACAGAAAGAGGTTTGAATGGCATGGATATTGTGAAAGTTTCAATCATGGGTATCTGCGGAATGATGCTTGGTTTTATTCTAAAAGAAACCAGACCGGAATTTGCTGCACTTGTGACCATGATGACGGGTTTTCTGATTCTTGGTCTTGCAGCAGGAAAAGTTTCTTATCTGTTTGAAACCATGAACAGGCTGAGAGAAAGCTTCCCCATAGACAGCAGTTATCTCACAGTTCTGGTTAAGATTATCGGGATCACATATATCGGACAGTTTTCATCTGCAATCTGCAAAGATGCCGGATATCAGATGATCGGAACACAGATCGACCTGTTCTGTAAACTGTCTGTGATGGTTCTGAGTATGCCGGTACTGCTGGCAATTCTGGATACGATTTCGGAGTTTATGATATGAGGCAGGATAAAGAGAGAAGTATCAGGGAACAGGCAGATCTGTGGAAAGGTTACTGGTGTATACTGGCATGTATACTTTTGGTAGGAAGAGTGTCATATCTTACATTCTTTCAGAATCATATAGTATCCGTATATGCCGCTGCGCAGACAGAACAGAAAGAAGATTCTTCAGTACAGATCCTGCAGGAGAATCTAATGGAAGAGATACAGATTGATGATGTGCAGAAAATGTTGGATGAGATCATGGATGACCATGTTTTTTCTGTCAGGAAAGCACTGATGAATATCATAAACGGGGAGGAGCCTGTTTCAAAAGAGACTGTACGGAGCTTTTTGTATAGTCTCTTTTTTTCGGATATAGAGAATGAAAAAGGATTAATACTGAAACTTTTACTTGTGATTTTTATTGCAGCGGTGCTGGCGGAGTTTGCTGATGTTTTCGGAAACGGACAGGCTGGCAGTATCAGCTTTTATATTGTCTATCTTGCGCTGTTTACAATGCTTATGGAGAATTTCTCAAGGCTTGGAAGTACGCTTACAAACTGGCTTCTTGGACTGACGGATTTCATGAAAGTTCTGTCTCCGGCTTATTTTATGACAGTGGCTGCATCAACCGGATCATCAACGGCTGCTGCATTTTATGAAGGGATTTTGCTGATGATCTGGGCGGTTCAGTGGCTTCTTGCAAATCTGTTTCTGCCTGCTGTAAACCTGAGTTTGCTTCTGAAAATGGTTAATTATTTGTCAAAAGAGGAGATGCTTACAAAAATGGCAGAACTTTTGGATGTAGCTGTAAACTGGGGGTTGAAAACTCTTCTGGGAGCTATTGTTGGTCTGCAGATTGTGCGGAATATGGTGAGCCCGGTGATGGATGCCATGAAGCGTTCTGCTGTTGGCAAGGCAGCGAGTGCGATTCCCGGCATTGGAAATGCAGTGACCGCTGTAACAGAATTAGTGCTGACCAGTGCAGTGATGGTGCGAAACAGTTTTGGCGCAGTAATCGTGATCCTTCTGTTGCTGATTGGAGCAGGACCGATTATCCATTATGGAAGTCTTTCTCTGGTTTATCGTTTTCTGGCTGCGATTGCACAGCCAATTTCTGACAAAAGAGTTGTGGGAGCCCTGAGTACAATGGGGGAGGGATGTGCAATGCTTTTAAAGCTTTTGCTGACAGCAGAAGTACTTTGCATGCTGACATTCCTGATAGTTGTAGTTTCTGTATCCTGATGAACTGACAGAAAGATTGCCGGAGGAAACATATGAAAGAAGAGCTGTATTTATGGATTCGGAATCTGGCAGTATTTTATATCTTTTTCACTGCGGTTCTGAATCTGATACCTGACCAGAAGTATGAGAAATATGTACGCTTTTTTATGGGCCTGCTGCTGATTTTTATGATGAGTACCCCGATATTTTCCATTCTTGGAAAAGGTCCGGAACTGACAGAGAGTTTTTTAAATAATTTTTCAGAAGAAAATAAAGAGAAAGAACTCCGGGAATTTCAGAACCTTCAGAAAGTTTATCTGGAAAAAGGCTGCGAACTGGAACTGGAACAGAAAATCCGGGAAACTCTGGAAAAAAGAGGCATAGAAGTATATAAGGTGAAAGTAAATATAGAAGGGGAGGAGACGCAGGCAAACCTTGTACTGAAGACAGAAATTTCTCAGGAGGAGAGAAAGGAGCTTAAAGATGCGCTGGTGGAAGAGTGGGGACTTAAAGAAAACAGAATTTGTATCCAGATTGTCCGAAATGAATCCGGCAAAATGGGGAATCCTGTTGCTCATCGGAGTACTTCTGGCAGTAGCGGCGATGCCTGTATCCAGTAAGCAGCAAAAGAAAAATACGGCAGGAGAGCAGAGTGAAGATATGCAAAAAAGTGTTCTGGAAGAGAAACTTGAAGCATTTCTTGAAAATACGGAAGGGGTGGGAAAGGTACAGGTTATCCTGATGACAGATGAGAAGAAAGACAGGCAGAGCTTCTATAATTCAGAAACCATACAGGTGACCGGTGTTCTGATTTCTGCGGAAGGTGGAGGAAATCCTGTAGTGGTCCAAAATATTCAGGAGGCGGTCATGGCATTATTTCAGGTGGATGCTCATAGAATTAGAATAATGAAAATGAAATGAGGAGATAAATGTGAAAAAAGTCATCGGAAAAAATCAGGTCATTATTACATCGCTGGCAATTCTGATTGCAGTGGCAGGATATCTGAACTTTGCAGATGTAGATCTTGGATTCAGGGATAAGGAGGCAAGTACGGACAGCAGCAGTATCCTTGAAGATGCAGGATATGATCTTACAGATGAAACTGCTCTTCTGGATGAAAATCAGGCAGATGGAGGTCTGACTGATAACAGTCTTACAGACAGTCAGGAAACGGATACTCCCGGGGAGGCTGTGTTTACGGGTTCTACAGGATTTGCCGCACAGGCAAAGATCAGCAGAGAACAGGTGCGCTCACAGAACAAGGCAGATCTGCAGGACATTATCAATAATGAAGAAATTGATGATGAAGAGAAGCAGGAGGCAATACATACGATGGTCTCGATGACAGACCTTTCAGAAAAAGAAGCGGCAGCAGAGCTTTTGCTGGAGGCGAAGGGCTTTACGGATTCTGTTGTCAGCATTGAGAAGGGGAGTGCAGATGTGATCGTGAACGCAGGAGAACTGACACAGCAGCAGTTGGCGCAGATCACCGATATTGTTACGCGCAAGACGAAAATATCCGCGGACAATATTGTGATCACACCGGTAGCAGTGAAATGAAATCGTAACACGGCGGTATCGCGAAATCGTGAAGTCTGCTTGCAAATATGATGAGATTTGGTATAATAAACTAGAATAATTGGCAACATTTTATAAAAAGAACAAAGGAGGTAGTGTGTCGTGTCAAAGGAGCAGACTTCGAGAGAATATATTACGAAGAAAAAAGAGCTGGGCGAGGTTAGGATCGCATCGGACGTTGTTGCAGCGATCGCAGCACTATTTGGTGTTCCATTTTGGGTACAGATGTTGATATTTATCGTGGTAACATGTCTGTTGTTTGCACTGACAAGACCAGTTGCCAAACGATATTTAAACAGCAAGGTGCAAAAAACGAATACCGATGCATTGATCGGACAGACAGCACTTGTCAAAGAAACGATCAATAACATGGAAAGCAAAGGGTTGGTTCAGTTAAATGGCCAGGATTGGACTGCGAGAAGCTTTGAGGCTGGAGAGATCATTCCAGAAGGCAGCGAAGTGATCGTAAAAGAAATCCGAGGCGTGAAACTGATCGTAGAAAGAGAGGTATAAGATGATTATGTCGATTATTTTATTTATTATTGTTATCGCATTGCTTGCGATGATCATTTCATCCACAGTGCGTATCGTGCCGCAGGCACATGCTTATGTTGTAGAACGACTGGGTGCTTATCAGGGAACATGGTCTGTAGGACTTCATGTCAAAGTCCCATTTATTGATCGTGTTGCAAGAAAAGTCAACTTAAAAGAGCAGGTTGTGGATTTTCCACCACAGCCAGTTATCACAAAAGATAACGTTACGATGCAGATCGATACAGTTGTATATTTTCAGATTACTGATCCAAAATTATATAGTTACGGTGTAGAGAACCCGATCATGGCAATCGAGAATCTGACAGCGACAACACTTCGAAATGTTATCGGTGATCTGGAATTAGACGAAACATTAACTTCCAGAGAGA
>ERZ779890.3461-NODE-3461-length-14125-cov-2.464677_pt1 | contig 14125 bp, 13 predicted proteins | sample MGYA00511553_ERZ779890 | MGnify/ENA primary metagenome ERZ779890 (study PRJEB29588, sample SAMEA2152064) | human gut metagenome | biome: human gut; feature: human-associated habitat; material: faeces | place: Denmark | collected 2008/2010 ...
ACAGCTTCCGGGAGCGATCTCGATGTCGCGGCCCAGCTATTCGGTGTTAGTCCGCGAAAGGGTGCACTGGGATCTTCAACCTATGTTAAGGTTATCGCCGAACAGGGAACTTTTTACGAAGCCGGTAAAACGGAATTCGTGAATATAAACGGTGTTCGTTTTATGACCGAGTTTGATGCAACGGTAGGTGATAACGGTTACACATATGTGAAAGTGAGAAGTGCTGGAACAGGATCTCAAACGAACGTGGCCCCTAATACGATTACGAACGTAGTTCCCGAACCTGTCGGCCATAAGGCGTGTTCAAATGAATATTACGCAGTGGGAGGGAGGGATTCAGAAGATGATGAAACATTCAGGATTCGGATTAGAAATAATTTGAATATATTATCAATTGGTACAAGGGAATATTTCACACAAGTTTTCCAAAATATAGACGATAGAGTGCTGATGTTTTTTAATTTCGGTGTAAATGAGAGTGCGAAATTACAATTAGCACTTTCGACTCAGAATGGCGTTGAGTTTACCGATACTGAGTTGGCAAATTTACTAGAACAAGCTGCACCATATTTCCCGCTAAGTGATAGAAATAAATATGGCGATACAGTTGAGATAGTTCTTACGAATGTGAAATGGTATAGTGTGGGTGGAAGCCGGGGTGTTGATTTCAGGGTTGAGATAGCAGATAACTATGATCCCGATGATGTACGTCGGAATATTCAAATCGCGATGACAAAGTATCTCGATTTTAGATACTGGGTACCGGGATCGAAGGTAGAGTGGGATGATTTATTAGGTATAGTGAAGGATACGGAGGGTGTTAAGTATGTCCAAGATTCAACATTTTATCCTTCTGCCGACGAGCTTGTTCCCATAAATGAGCTTCCTCGTATCAGGGGGTTTGTGATGAGAGATTTAAAAGGTGATCCAATATTTGATTCAAACGGAGTACTGTCACCGATATTTTATCCCAGTGATTATGCCGGAGACTAAGAAACTGAATACATCGACCGTCTTCAATATATACAGACCTTATATTGAGATATTAACCTATTATGACAAGGATGGGACGGGAGAATTTTTATTCTTTTTCATATCTCAGTTTGACAGGACAATGGAGGGCGAGAAGATCGGTATCGGTGATTTGGTGATGAGAGTTAAGGGAGGTGTCGAGGATACATTTTATGTTGATGGAAACGGTGATTTGATCGTTGAATCGAACAATCCCGATCAATACAAGATAGATAGGTTAGATGGACAATTAATTCAAACTGTGAATGATTAGAAATTTAGGACAGGTCGCGGCCATATATATAGGGAGTTCCGCTCCCCGCAATACCAACCTGATATGGTTGGATAACACGGTTGTTCCGTTTGTGTTTCGTGCCTACGACGGGTCGGCATGGTCGGAAATTGCTACCCACAAATGGGTTCGAGCGTATGTCGACGGGTGGCTGGTTACATTACCACCCCGGCAACTAGCGGATGATGGTGATTACATGTTGATTAATTCGAACAACGTCAATTACAAGATAACCGTAAAGGATTTCGTTAAAAGTGCCGTGGGTAATCCTCTTGATTTCAAGGGGGTGATCCGGGTGAGCGCGGATTTTCCTAATCCATCAACGTTGGAAGCGGGTGATATGTACGTTATCATCACTTCACCCGTCGGGGGGACGGTAACAGATCCGTATAGCGGGAAGACATTCGAGGATTCGGAGAAGATTGTCTGGGATGAGGTCACCCGGTCCTGGGAATCCCTGGGAAAGATAAATATCACGGTTAACTTAACCACGTCATATTCGGAGACGGAGGTGACGATTCACAGCTCTGCCGGAAAGGAGACAACGATTCAAGGTGCGACAGATCAATTAGCCGGGGTTATGTTGCCGGGACAATATTCATGGTTACAGGCTCTATCAAATGGATCAATCGTTCCGGGAGATCCCTCACCACTCACTCCGCTCACACCGGCGCATAAACATAATTATAATGATATCATCAATCGGTTGGTGAGTCAGCAAGGAACCGGGGAATCAACAATTGATCCGATGTCTCAGAAGGCAACGACTGATGCCCTTAATTTGAAGTTTGACAAAGCATCAGTTCTTCAAGTATCGGGTGCGGCGACGGATAAGGTCATGCCCCAGAAAGCTGTCACGGATGCGTTGAAAACGTTAAGTGATGATTTCAATAATAAACTAACCAATTACCTCCCCCTTGCCGGTGGTGCTTTAAGTGGAGCTTTAACGATTAACACTGTGGGTTCCGTACCTTTTATTGCTAACAATAATGATATTAATGGTACTGATGTTTTTGCATATTTCAGAGTAAAGGGAGCAAATAAAACATCTGTAGGATATTCAAACGGCAATGGTCCTTTTATTCAAGATACCACTAATGATAGATGTATCATGGTGAAATCCGATGGTGCTTATTTTGGAACAGAATTGGGTGCAGGAACAAGATTAGCTTTAATCACGGACATCCCGAATATTACCGGATACGCAACTCAAACATGGGTTAATTCTCAGAATTTCGTGAAATCGACTTCAACCAAGAAGGTCACGGATATTCAACCGGTTGACGCGTTACCGGCAACACAGGCAAGTGGTGTTTTATATTTAGTTTTCGGATAGGATTATGGGAATAACACTGGGAACACTGGGAGATCTGAAGGCGGGGGCCTTTGAAGGTAAGAACTTGAAAGAAGCGTGGTTCGAGGGTGTGAAGTTATGGCCGGTCGCCGGTATTAACACGATACTTAACCTGAAACCTTCCACCTATTTACCTCTGGGAGGAGATATAACCGATTATTCCGGGAACGGTAACGATCCCGGTGCAACGATAGGGAACATAGAATATTACACGGCTGGTTTTAACGGAGCGCCTTGTCTTGATTTAATCGGTGGGGGTGCGGCCATTCGATTACCGGCGGTGGTGAAGGGTACGAATGCGTTTACCATATCAATCTGTGCGTTCAGTATGGGTACGTCAAACACCACGTATGACGGGATCATGGGTGGTGTTTTAAACGGTCCGGGAACCTCCGGTCTGGGATACGCTCTCGGTCTAGATGTCGCGAACGGAACCCCGTCATCCACGCCGATGAGGTTCCAAATTTATAACGGTTCATCAAATCAGGTATGTAACGCGGATGTTGATAATTGGATCGTGAACGGGTGGAATCATTTGATAATGATTCTCGATGTATCATCTAACACCATTGAATTTTACTTGAACGGGGAGAAATACGGGTTGATGACACCCGATCAACATCCTCTAGGGGGCCCGGTTCAATATGATGGCCGAGATTACACCTGGGATGGTAATATCTGGTTGGGTCGGGCGTTCCGCACGACGGTACCTCCCTTAGATTGGTGGCAAGGGTATCTTCAAGAATATGCCTACTTTTCACGGGCACTCACATCCGTGGAACTGAATCTTTTATACCGGGTGTATAAGGGTAATATGTTGCCGAGTACATCGAAATCACCTTCTATCGATTCATGGGGAGCAACGAGGCCTTTCGTTTGTACGGGTGGAACGGGTACCACGGAAGATAATATCAAGCCCAATATGACCGCAGCGTCGGAAACGAATAAAATCATAACGAGTGCAATAAATGGTTTGTATTTTAGTCGGTCGATGTCTCCTGATGTTGGCGTTGAGGGGTCGCTGGGTGGGTACTCACTCAAGGCAACTGCAACCATCAGTGGAATTACATTCCCGTACAATATAACCGGATCGATGAAGACGATCAAGAATAATCTCGATGGCAGTGGGGCGTATCTACCGGTTAATAATAATGTTTTCCCGTTAGGTGATATAGTTTTTGAATTTACATTTCAGGGAGTCACTCAAAAGTTTATCGTGACGAAAACAACCTGATCCTGTTTATTAACGAGATAGATACACAAGATGAATAATCCTTTGTTTAAAGGATTATTTTTTTTATCTTTACGGAATAAACGAAAGTATTTATGATCATTGAGAATAAAACAACGGAGAATGGCGATGTGCTCCATATCAGTACTGATGTACCCGTTTTGGGTTTAGTTTTGTTGTACGGTTTCATAGATAACACATCCGGTGAACCAGCCGATATGTATTATCAGAAGAAATTCCGCTATTCAAAAGATATAGGAACAAATTGGAGTGATTGGCAAAATTTGACAGCCGCGAACCTACAAAACGTTCCAATCAAGGAAAAGGAATCGTTTTTATTCGAATACACGTATGAACACGAAGGACAGAACGGAGAGCTCTATTTTAACTGGGTTCAGCTTGAAGGCGAGGTTCGTCAAGGCGATGATACGATATATTCGAAAACGGATTTCAAGCAATTTTTCGATGTTAATGATATCAATGTTCTGGGCTGGGCTTTTAACGTGCTCGAAAAATTATATGAATTAGGAATACTTCCTAAATATGTACAAAGAGATTACACGGAGAATAGTAAGGATTTCATCGATTATTGGCTATCGATAACGCATTTTTTCGCTCTGATCGTTTACATGGCACGACAGTTTGAGGATATACCGGGAAATAACATTCTATTCAATTTATTTCTGGAGGGAAGGGGGTTGGCCCTTTCCGGGGAGGAAACTCAATTACAGAGAAATTATCTCTTCTCGCATTACATAGATGAATTTCGAAAAAGGGGAACGCGTAACATCATAGACATGGACGGGACGGTGAACGGGGAATTTTTGAGACTGATTAATTATAACCCGGACGAGGAATTCATGTTTTTTAACTTAGTGAGACAGGATCTGGGCTGGTGTTGTGATTTCTCCTCGCCCATGTGGATCGGAACGGAGCAGATCGTTAACGCGATGAAGGCGTATGAATACACCGAATCAATTAAAGATATATCGAAATATCCTATTATCGGTTCGGTTGATGTCTTCCAGTACGGTCTTTATGAATGGTTGAGATTCGCAAAGACAGCGGGGATTAACGGTATCGATATATCGGATGGTAATTTATTGCTTGAAACGAGACAACCCATATTACAGGAGAATGGCGACGAAATTTTTCTCGAAAACCAAGTTCTCGGACTGAGGGAACAGCTATTGAAGATATCGCCTTCCATACCCTATGAGATTTATTTCAGGGTCATCGCCATTTCCGGTGAGGTAACCGCACCCGATCATTTGAATTTCGGTGTGAAGGGTTACGATAAAAATCTCTCACCTTTGGATTTTTCCAACGCTCAGACCGGGCAGCCTCAGAATTCATTTTACGACAAGGATACACCACGGGTGATAAATCAGATCGGTGTTGAATATTGGTTCCGTGCGGTTATATTAAGAGCGGATGAATATCCGAACCCGAATGTGAGACTTAACTTCCTAAACGGGACACCCTTGTTATCCCACAAGGATATGCGATATTTCACGCCCGTTATAACACAAACATATCAGAGCGGCGATAAGGCACTTCTAATACGAGATATCAAGGTAAAACCGCTACAATTATCGATCGAGCGGGGATACTTGAGTTCGATATTACCGATAGCGACTTACTTTTATAATAATTCCGGGAGGGAGGAATCATATATTAAGAACTTCACGGAGCAATACCTTTTAAGTTACAAGAACAATGTTCTGCTACCAACTTATTTAACGGGTGTTGATATTATGTTCTTCGTTCTTACAGTTAACTGGGTTCCAACAGCCGGAGGTGTTGTTGTGGGTGCCGGGACGTACAGAGCCGGGGATATCGCGACCATCAGAATCACACCCAGTGTCGGGTATCAGATAGATTCAGTAGAGATAGACGGGGAGATGAAGCCAGTTTCGAATCAATATCTGGTTTCGATGAGCAAAAACATAGTCGCAAACGTCGTGTTCAAAAAATCGTTGATGAATTTTGTCACGTCAAAACGTGCGTTTTCTTTCGAGGGAACTCAGTATGATGGGAAGTTGGTTGTTGATTGGGGGGATGGTGTGACGACAACCGACGTTCTAACACATCGGTATACTGATAATCAGGCCCAACACGTTATCGTGATCAATGACGGGGATATAACGACATTGAACGTACCCGATAACGAAATTATATCGGTCAGTTTTACTAATATGCCGAATATCGATGTTCTTAACATGGATAATAATTTGTTAACCCAGATAGATATATCATCGTTAACAAAGGTAACATCGATTTCATTGAAGAATAATAAATTATCCAATCTATCCCTAACCGCGAATCCGAATGTGAATTACTTGGATTTGGGGAGAAATAACTTTTCGTCGCTTGATTTGAGTAACCTCGTATCGTTAAAAAACTTACTTTTGAACGATAACAAGTTGACTTCTCTTAACGTTGCCGCGAATGTTGCGCTTATCAACATGAATGCCGATAATAATCAAATGACATCTTTGAACTTGGGTAACGCAACGAGTCTGAAATTGATCACGGTATATAATAATAAATTAACCACGTTCACAATCCCATCATCGAACATCTTAGTCGATTTGAATATAGGAAAGAATAACCTCTCCACGGGTAATTTCACGGGGGCGGGTTACCCGAAACTTACCACTCTATTAATAGCCGATATGCCCGTGATGACCTCGTTAACAGTCACGGGGATGGATCTTCTAACGACGTTGACAGCGAGTAAGTGTCCGGCGATGACGGTGGCAAATGTGACGAATAACTCGAAATTACCCTCAGTTGATATATCCGGGTGCGGTAGTTTATTGACGGCTGATTGTGGTGATAACTCGATTTTGACGAGCGTGAATGTTCTGAATGACGGTAAATTACAGAGTTTAAGAACTGATAATACATCGATTTCAACCATGATCGATTTGAGTACAAACAGCAACCTCGCAACTCTATCGATGGATAACAATAGATTAACAACGTTCTCAGCCCCGTATTGTACGAAACTTGCGAATTTGAGTTTATCCAACAATCAATTGACATCGATAACATTAACGAATAACACTGAGTTGAAGAATATTGATGTTGATAATAATCAATTAACATCACTTAACCTCAGTTCCCACCCCGGCGTACGGGGATTGAACTGTTCACACAATTTACTGACGGATAGTTCGGCTGCAAGTATTGTGACAAGTAATAATCTTGTCAATGTTGATGCTAGTTATAATAACTTCACCCAGTTTACCATCAGTAATAAACCTCAGCTTAAATTTGTCGAGTTACATGATTGCCCTGTTTTAAAAACGGCAACCGCGACGAATAATGCGTTGATGGAAACACTGGATGTTTCGAACAACCCTGTACTTGAAACCTTAAACGGGTATAATAATGCCTTGGAGACGGTTAATATATCGACGGATAACGCGTTGAAATTCGTTTATCTATATAACAATCAAATTCACACATTTAATTATACGGGATGTAAAAATATCGTGAATTTGAACCTGAATCAGAACTTATTGACCTCGTTTGATCCAAACGCAATAGGTGAGTCATTGCAGGTATTAAATATCAGTGAAAACCTACTGACTACATTGAATCTAACGAACACGGTGAATTTAACGACATTGAATTGCGATAATAACAATCTCACCAATCTAACATTCGCGCCGGAGGGTGGTTCAACGGCGGAGAATGTCGAGGATGTGGTTAATTCAATGACCACTCCGATCCACATAGCGTATCTGCTTAACGGAAACATGAATAAAATGAATAAGAGTTTACTCGAATTTTCATCAATTGTCGGGCAACCGCGCTATGTCGAAGGTTACGAAGAAGGTAGATCCGCTCTCCAAATGGGAAGCACTTACGCTGAGTTACCTTTAACAATGAGTTCGAATGTAACGTCAGAAGTTTCGGGTAGTTTCATGATTTATCCAACTGATGTCACTTCTTATCAGGGGTTATGTGGTGGTGTGTTTTTCGGGTTAAATACAGGACAATTTGGATGGGCGATTGGATGGGGGCAAAATACGTTCCAAAATAAATTAACGGTCGACCTTTATACGAGATCGGGGTGTCAAACCTGTCAAGCGATCCAGCTAACTCCTAATCGATGGCAACATGTCATGTTCAGATTTAAGTGGAATGGTGGCCCATGGTTAACCGAGATATATGTTGACGGTGTTAAATACACGGCATCAACAACACCCGGAGGCGACACGTTATCGTATGATGGATTACTTGGATTTACCGGAACCGAGCATATATCATTCGGCCGGGGATATCAATCAGGGTGGAAGTTGTTTAAAGGAAGAGCGCAGGATGTTATCATAACTGATAGATACTTTTCCGATAGTGATGTTCAGCGGTTGATCAATTACTATAAAAACGTTGGTGCACTTCGCTTTCCTAAACTTGAAGTTGTTAATTGTTCATACAACGAATTAACAACGTTGGATTTATCTACTATTGATTATGTGAGAAAATTCAATTGCTCGTACAATCAATTGGGGAAAAATCAATCATCAGGTCAACCTTCGATAACATTTGGAAAAGCGTTGGCAGCGGGTAATAAGCTAGAGGATTTCAATGCGAGCAATAATCAGTTGAAATTCATTGATCTGACGGATAATTCAAATTTGATAAGTGTTAATCTGAATGATAACCCGGATCTTGTTTTCGGCAACACGAGTTGGTGGAATGCGATCACGAAGGTTCAGGTTTGGTTATCATCAAACACATCAATAACGGAATTCCGGGTTATAACACCATCCCTTGTTAAATTGGATTTGAGTAAGAATAAATCATTAACGAATCTGGTTATCCTAATCAGCACAAATCTTGAATATCTTGATTTGTCTGATTCAACGAATATACTTGGGCCATGGGTTTACGCATCCATGATGCAATCAAGTAAAATGAAGGAATTGTATTTGAGAAACCTAACACAATTTAAGCCTTCGGATGCATACAACGGATCGCTCCCTCTATATTACATGGAAGGACTCGAAGTGATTGATATCGGTGGCTCAACCGCGGTTCGAACGGAGGTTCAAAAATCTATTAGCGGTACGGTAAAATGCTGTGCTAATTTAAGATGGATGTCTGTCGAGAATTGTAAACAATTGGAGAGAGTGGAAGTTTTCTCCTCGACAAAAATAGAATATTTGAATTTTGCAGGGTGTTCATCTGCTACCGATATGGTGGTTTCATCGGAGACACCTTCATATAAGGAAATTCACGCGGAGAATGCTTATATTGTCACACAGTATACAGGTAATTACAATGCCTTCCTGAATTATTTAAACCCGACAACCAGCGGTAAGTATTATTATTCAAATGATGATATCTATCTGAGGAAAGGTGGTTCAAAGAGAGCCGATGTACTTGCAAAGGGCTGGAATTTAATTTTGGTTGATTAAAAACGAAATAATGTATGAGTAAATTAAATTATAACAGAAGAACGTTTCTTTCAAAAGAGGAGCTACAAAAAAGTCAGGAGTTTCTCTCCGAACTGGGTTTCTGCAAGACCCTGTTGATGGGGATAACGAAATCATGGGGGATAGTATCATCAGCGGGGGGATCGAGTTCGACAGAGCTAAGAGTGACAGCTGATTCGAATCCCGGCACGATTAAAATAGCCCCGGGGTATATCGTTACGAAGAACAAACAGTTAATCACAGTACCTGAAATACGATATCTAGAAGTTCCCAACAACGGGATACCTTATTATGTCTTTCTAGCGTATGATATCGTTCACTGGGAGGATGGGTACGTATCGGTCGATGTGAATGGAAATTTGAACGGGCTAAACACTGATTTCTTAAACGTTCTAAGAGGGCAGGGAAGTCAGGCACCGATCAGTATTAAGTTTGAGAAAGAAGACGGGTCAGATCCTTTGAATAACGGCATATACGAAGTTGTTGATGTCGTGAACGGAACTTCCGCGATTATTAATTCATATAATAGTTTGGTTGCCGAGCAGAATCTAAAAATGGTTGTTCTCGGTACATTACCCATCGGTACTAATTTCTCGGACGAGCAGAAAGAGGGGTTGTATTCATATGATAGATATAACGCGTCGAAGTTATTGACTGAATCGGTTAATGGCGGCCCTCCAGCGTATGTTCAGGATATCGAATTCCTTTTAGCAAAAGTTGTTAATAATAACGGAGTGATCACGGTTAGTGATCAGGATACGTTACGTAAGTATTGGACCATTTAAGAGAAGAAAAATGAAATTGTGTTATACAACGAGTTTGAATTCGGGTCAAGGGCCTAATAGACCGAGTGGATCGATCGGCGGTTATATATCAGAGTTAACCGTGAGAAATGATGAGTTTGATAATTTATTCGGTGAAATCTCCGTGTACGGGGCATCGAAAGCTAAAACTGAATACCGGGCCCTCGTCCTCGTTAACGATTCCGATCAGGAGGCGACGGATGTGACATTATATATGACAACAGCGGGTGAATTAAATCAAGGAACTCTCCTGATCGCTCCCGTTGCCATGAATGTTGATAAGGAGGGGAGACCCGTCATGGAAAGAATCCCGGATATCTATTCAAAACCTTTTGTCGGAGATTTTCAAACGACTGATTCCGAGAATAAACTTAATATAGGGGCGATACCTCCCAATGGATCTATCGGTATATGGGTGTGCAGGCAGATAGATACCGATAATGTGATGAAAGATTATAGGGATGTGGCAAAACCGATGGAGAATAAATTGTATTGGTTTGAGAGTGTGAAGAAGGAAACGGATGAGAGTTGGCAGTTAAATGTTGAGTGGAATTAAAAGATATAAAAGGAGGAAAATTCCTCCTTTTATTGTTGGCAAATAGATAAACATTGTGTATCTTTATCCTGTTAAAATTAATATTAATACCAATTAATTATGGCAGTGAAAAGATTAAATAATGCCGAGAGAGAGGCTATCAGGGACAAACTTCTTGCACCGATCCGCGAAGAAGTGAACGAGGCTTATTTGAAAGTGAAGGGTTTTGAATCCATTAATCCTTGCACGAATATTGAACCCTTGAGAGCCGAATTAGGTCGGTTCAAAAAATAGGTGATGGTTCCTGTATATAAGATAATTCGTGTTTTTGAGTATTTATACCAAAGAAAGTACCTACAACCCGAATATCGTTTACCTAGAACTTCACGAAATCTAAGGATGCTCGCGAAGTTCACGAGGTTGATACCAGTTAGTAGCGGAGATAGTTTTATATGGAATTATTCCGTGTATGCTTTTTGGTGCTATGAGGGCCTCCTAACACGACGCCACATCGAATTGAATTGGATTTATAGTGAAAAAATGTATTTACGCTATAATGAAAGGACGGAGGAGCAAATATATTACCTCCAACAATACAAGGAGTCTAAAACGATAAAAAACCCTCTCAGAGAAAGTTATTCGTTGAAGCTGTCGGAGGATTATAAAAACAAACAGCGTAAAATGTATTGGAACACATCACGGGGGTATTTGAATTGTTTGGATTTCGGAGGTGTTCTTTACGATGAGACAAGTCCGTTTTGCAAGAATTGTAAATATAAAAAACATTGTTGTTAACATGGAGGAGTATATATTAAATCAGATTGAAATTACTTTTGGTGGAATGATTAGTGAGGGATTATCAATCACAACCTGTAATTGGAACGAAATATATGCTAAAGAGTAGAGGTGTTTGTCATAAATGCGGGAGGGAGACCTATATAGTGAATAAGAAGTACGGGTTATGCGGTTATTGTAACAGGGAGAGATTAGGCCGCGTGAGCGCATCATCATCATTCACACCCGGACGGTTGAATCCCACCCCTATAAAACGAAAACCTCGTAAGGCAACGGGTGAGAAGGATTTGTTTCTTAAAATATGGAAATTGAGGCCTCATTATTGTGAACATTGTGGTTGTTATCTGGGAGAAGAACCTCGAGTACAATTTTTTGCACATGTGAAGGGTAAGGGTGCTCACACGGAGGAAAGATTGAACGAGGATAATATCAAGTTATGGTGCATTGATTGTCATTACACCCATGATTTCAGATCACGCGAGGCTTTTTTGAAAAGAAAAAAGGAATAAACTTTGTTTATTGAATTTAAAATCGTATTTTTACATCATGAATGAGGAAGTTATCAAGAATATGACGGATCTCCACCGCGAAGTGTTCGGTGATCGATATATCAATCCGATATCCAATGGCGATATCAGAATAATCACGTTATTGTTGGAAATTCTTAAAAAATGTGGAAAAGAAGAGGTTTCCCATGTTTTTAAGAAGTACAAGACAGTGAGTGATAAGGATATTGAAGAGAAATTAACGAGGTTATCGTTAAATATACCCACTAAAAAATTAGTGGGTGGGGTTTCGGTGTCAACTAAAGGGACGGCTCTTTTGTTTAGAGATTTTAATTATACCTGTATCAAGGTATCCGAGATTTTCTCGTGGGAGAAAACCGAGGATGAAAATGGGAATCCGGCCATATTGTTGAATAGGGGGAGTTTGGACGTCACGCGTCGACCGTTAATTTACAACACCGTATTATCGTATACGGATGAACGCGATCGTGATGATGATTTTGATTTAATAGTAAGAAGAAAGAATGGATAATAAGTTTGTTTTGGAGGGGGTTACTCTTTCAACATTGAGAGATTGGTTAAATGAGAATAAAATGAAAACCCCCGTTTCCACGGAAGGGTCGGGTGTAGCGAAGGAATTCACTATTCACGATGTGAAAGCGTATTGCAATAGGGGCCGTCTACCTAAGTATTTGGGAGGAAATAGGATTGAAAAGGTGATCTCAAAAAAAGATCCAAGAATAAAAACGTATAATTTATTGAAAGAAAATGGCGAAAAGTAGTGTAAAATATGTAATCGTTCAAGATTATGAGACCGGGGGATTACCCGATAAAGACCATCAACCGTTCATTGATATAGCGTTATGCGAGGTCGCATGCGTTGTCATTGATATGGAAAAGTTGGAGGTGATTGAAGAGTACCAATCGTTATTTAAGCCTCATTACAAAGATGGTCTTGTCTACGCACCTAAAGCGCTGGAGGTGAACGGTCTCACACTTGATATGTTGGACGAACAAGGAAAAGATCCGAAAATCATTTACAAGGAGATAAAAGATCTGTATGTGAAATATAAGAATCCGCGTCAGGGAGCGATTGTATGTGGACATAATTTCACGGGGTTTGACCACCCTTTCACGATCGAATTATTCAAATATTACGGTGATGATGTGTGGAAATATGTGAAATGGGTTGAGGACACGCAGAAATTAGCTTATTACTCATCTCTTGAACAGCAGGATTATAAGCTTGCGACATGTTGTAGTAATAACGATATAGCCTTGGTGGGAGCTCACAGGGCGATTTATGATACAAGATCGAACGCACAGCTTTTTATCACGTATATCAAAAAATTGAGAGGAGAAGGTGTAGCATCCCAATCAAACGGTGAGGGATCTTTCAGGGAACAATTTAAATTTCAGATACCATCATGATGTTATTATCTCCCGTACAAGAAAGCTATATAGATAACTACGTCAGGGAGATAATATCGAGTTTACCACCGAAGGCGATCCAAGAGTTACTTTCAGGTTATGAAAATGATTTGGATCGGCTTCTATCCGTGATGAGAGAACAAACATGCATCGTTACCCACATGGATAGAACTCTTGACATGGAAAAACTGGAATATCTCGCCAACGTGGAGAAGAGCATGGACCTCTCGCTACGTAAGCAGAGTTATAATTATTTTAAAACTGTTTGTCTTCCAACGTTTCGACAGGGATGGAGAAACCTTGAATGGGGTAACTTATTCCAGTTATATTTGTATAACTGCATTTTAGCGAGCCGCTCATCGGGAAAGTGTTTATCTCCCGAGACAGAAATAGTGATGGCTGATGGAACGATTCGCAAGATAAAGGATGTTTCGATCGGAGATCAAGTTATGGGGCCCGATTCAAAACCAAGAACCGTTTTATCTTTACACAAAGGTAGATCGAGAATGTGGAAAGTGAAACAAACATGGGGCATTGATTACGTTGTAAACGAGGGTCATATTGTTTGTTGCAAAAAGAAGGTTCCATCTCGATATGAAAAACGTATTGGGAAAGATATGCGCTGGAAAACCTTTAATATTCCCGTTGAGGAGATCCCCTCTATGCCAGGGTACACTCAGAGAAAAATAATGGGGTATAGAACGAAGGGGTGGG
>ERZ779890.3462-NODE-3462-length-14123-cov-6.398067_pt1 | contig 14123 bp, 10 predicted proteins | sample MGYA00511553_ERZ779890 | MGnify/ENA primary metagenome ERZ779890 (study PRJEB29588, sample SAMEA2152064) | human gut metagenome | biome: human gut; feature: human-associated habitat; material: faeces | place: Denmark | collected 2008/2010 ...
CAAGCATTTTATACCTGTTTTTTGAAATTTTGCTTGGCTCTGAACAGTTACAAATAGCGGAGGAATTACAGCATGAATGAAAAAAACAAAATCTATGATGATAAGATGACAAAGACAATTAACAATCTGGATGGAGAACTTGCTACAATCCGTGCAGGGCGTGCAAACCCACATGTACTGGATAAGCTGGCAGTTGATTACTACGGAACACCAACACCGATCCAGCAGGTAGCGAATGTATCTGTACCGGAAGCACGTATGATCCAGATCCAGCCATGGGAGAAGAGCATGCTCAAGGCAATTGAGAAAGCAATTCTTACATCTGATATCGGAATCAACCCGACAAATGATGGAACATCTATCCGTCTGGTATTCCCGGAACTGACAGAGGATCGCAGAAAAGAACTTGCGAAAGAGGTTAAGAAAAAAGGTGAGGAAGCGAAAGTTGCTGTACGTAATGTCCGTCGTGATGGAAATGTTGCTTTCAAGAAACTGAAAGGAACGGAAATTTCTGAAGATGAGATCAAAGATCTTGAAGATGAACTTCAGAAGATCACAGACAAGTATGTTGCTAAGATTGACAAGATGGTAGAGGCAAAGTCCAAGGAAATCATGACAGTCTAAATCGAAAAACAGCAGAGCTGAATTGTCAGATTGTAATGTGGAAAAACTGTTTACAGATTATTTGTACGCAGATAAGTTTTTAAGAACATGGAGGCTTATTTAAGGCCTCCATTTCTTCTTTAAAGAAAGTTGCGACAGAGAGGATAAGAAAATGAACGTACCACAGCATATTGCGATTATTTTAGATGGAAACGGACGCTGGGCAAAATCAAAAGGAATGCCGAGAAATTACGGACATGCACAGGGAGCCAAGAACGTTGAGAAGATCTGTGAAGAAGCATGGCGTATGGGAATCAAGTACCTGACAGTCTATGCATTTTCTACAGAAAACTGGAGCAGACCACAGAATGAAGTGGATGCACTGATGAAACTTTTAAGAAACTACATGAAAACATGTCTGAAGACAGCGGCAAAGAATGATATGAAGATCCGTGTGATCGGCGATATTGAACCGCTGGATGAGGATATCAAGAGCCGGATCAGAGAACTGGAAGAGGCAACAGCCAACAATGGAGGGCTTAATTTTACAATTGCCCTGAATTATGGAAGCCGTGATGAGATCACAAGAGCAGCCAGAAAGCTTGCGAAGGATTGTGCGGCCGGCAAGGTAAATCCGGACACGATCGATGAATCATTATTTAATTCTTATCTGGATACAAATGACATTCCGGATCCGGATTTGATGATCCGTACAAGCGGAGAACAAAGATTATCGAATTATCTGCTTTGGCAGCTGGCCTATTCAGAGTTTTATTTTACAGATATTCCGTGGCCGGCATTTACGAAAGAAGAGCTTATAAAAGCGGTGGAAGAATATAACCGCAGGCATAGAAGATTCGGCGGAGTAGAGGAGGCGGAATAAAGATGTTTAAAACAAGGTTACTAAGTGGAATACTATTAGTGATCATCGCGCTTGTCACAGTGATCACGGGCGGAAACCTGCTCTTTGCAGTTTTGTTATTAATCAGCCTGATTGGAATGACAGAGTTGTATAAAGTATTTCACATAGAGAAGAAGGCACCAGGAATTGTCGGATATATTTTTGCAATCCTGTATTATGGGTTATTATATTTTAAACCGCTTCTTCCGGGAGAATCCTTAAACTGGTTTGTTATGCTGTTTATGGCTTTTTTGATCTGCCAGATGGCGGTTCTTGTATTTGCCTATCCGAAATATAATACACAGCAGATTTTTGCCGGTTTTTTCGGAATGTTCTATGTGGCAGTGATGCTCTCTTACATTTATCAGACAAGAAATCTTCCGGGAGGAATCTTCTCGGTATGGCTTGTATTTGTATGCTCATGGGGATGTGATACTTGTGCATACTGTGTCGGTATGTTGATCGGAAAGCACAAGCTGGCACCGATTTTAAGTCCGAAGAAATCAATAGAAGGTGGAATCGGAGGAATCCTTGGTGCGGCATTGATCGGAGTATTGTATGGACTTGCAATTAATTACTGGGGAAATGCGGCAGCAGATATATTGGAATATGCGATTATCGGTGCGGTTGGTGGAGCAATTTCACAGATTGGCGACCTGGCAGCTTCTGCGATCAAGAGATACCACAACATTAAAGATTATGGAAAACTGATTCCGGGACATGGAGGAATTCTTGACCGTTTTGACAGTGTTATCTTTACAGCACCTATTATTTTCTATCTTTCCCTGTTTCTGTAAAAGGAGATATATGTGTGATAGATGCGTTGCTGATCCACAGTTTTGTGGATTGTAACATAAAAGCAGAATAGAGGTAAAAAGTTACGATGAAGAAAATTGCAATTTTGGGATCCACAGGATCCATAGGAACACAGACATTGGAGATTGTCAGGACAAATGGCGATCTGGAGGTTACAGCACTTGCAGCAGGGAATAATATTGATCTCCTGGAGAAACAGATCAGAGAATTTAAGCCGAAACTGGCAGCAGTTTGGAAAGAAGAAAGAGCAAATGAATTAAAAGACAAAATAAATGATCTGGATGTTAAAGTAGTAAGCGGTATGGATGGACTGCTTGAAGTAGCGAGACAGCCGGAGTCAGAGATTCTTGTGACAGCAATTGTCGGAATGATTGGAATTCTTCCTACAATTGAAGCAATTAATGCAGGAAAAGATATTGCTTTGGCAAATAAAGAGACACTGGTCACAGCAGGACATATCATTATGCCGCTGGCAAAGGAAAAAGGGGTTTCTATTCTTCCGGTGGATAGCGAGCACAGCGCAATCTTTCAGTCTCTTCAGGGAGGACAGCAGAAGGCTCTGCACAAGATTCTCCTGACGGCATCCGGTGGACCATTTAGAGGAAAGAAACTGGAAGATCTGGCGAACATCCAGGTAGAGGATGCATTGAAACACCCAAACTGGGCAATGGGACGCAAGATTACAATTGACTCATCTACCATGGTGAACAAAGGTCTTGAAGTGATTGAGGCGAAATGGCTCTTTGGAGTGGATGTAGATCAGATTCAGGTTGTTGTGCAGCCACAGAGTATCATTCATTCAATGGTGGAATATGAAGATGGTGCAGTGATCGCACAGCTTGGAACACCGGATATGAAACTTCCAATCCAGTATGCACTCTATTATCCGGAACGTCGTTATCTTCCGGGTGACAGACTGGACTTTTCGACACTTCAGCAGATCACGTTTGAACAGCCGGATCTGGAAACATTTTATGGATTGAAGCTTGCTTTTGAAGCGGGAAGAACAGGAGGTTCCCTTCCGACTGTATTAAATGCGGCAAATGAGAAAGCAGTTGCGCTGTTCCTTGACAGAAAGATTAAGTATCTCCAGATTCCTGAGATTATTCAGGCGTGTATGGAAGCGCATAAAAATATTGCGACTCCAACCGTTGAGGAGATACTAAAGACAGAACAGGAAACATATGAATTTATTAAAAACAGGTGGTAATGTATGGGCATAATCTTGGCAATTCTGCTATTCAGTGCGATTGTAATCTTTCACGAATTAGGACACTTTCTGCTTGCAAAGAAGAATAAGATCCGTGTGGATGAATTCTCTCTGGGTCTTGGACCGACTATTTTTGGAAAACAGTTTGGAGAAACAAAATTCAGCTTAAAGCTTCTTCCGTTTGGCGGAGCCTGCATGATGGGAGAAGATGATGTGGATGATATGTCTGAAGGGAGCTTTAACAGCAAATCGGTCTGGGCAAGAATGTCAGTAATTGTTGCAGGTCCAGTGTTTAATCTTATTCTTGCATGGATCCTCTGCATGATTATTATTGGCTGGACGGGATATCGAGCACCGATTGTCAGTAATGTGACAGATGGATATTCAGCGCAGGAAGAAGGTATCGAACCGGGAGATGTGATCAAGAAGATCGGAGGAAAATCAGTTTATATCTGGAACGATATCAGTCTGTATAATATGATGCATGCGGGAACAAAAAGTGTAGAAGTTGAGTATGAGCGTGACGGTAAGGATTATACAGTTGTGCTGGAACCAAAACAGAATGCGGGAGATGCTTTTCCTCTGCTTGGAATTACAGGTGGTGAGATGGTTCGTCCGGGTCTGTTTGGAACAGTTCGATACGGAGCATATACGGTGAAGTATTGGATCACATATACAGTTGACAGTCTGAAAATGTTAGTTGGTGGAAAGGTAGGAGTAAAAGATCTTTCCGGTCCGGTTGGAATTGTCAGTGCGGTAGATAACGTTTATCAGGAAGCAGCTCCTGCAGGCATGGTAGTAGTGATTTTAAATCTTCTCAATATAGGAGTACTTCTGACCGCCAACTTGGGTGTGATGAATCTGTTACCGCTTCCGGCGTTGGACGGTGGACGTCTTGTATTCCTTATCATTGAGGCCGTTCGTGGAAAAAGAGTACCGCCTGAGAAAGAAGGCATGGTACATTTTGCAGGATTTGTGCTTCTGATGGCATTGATGGTTGTTATTATGTTTAATGACATTCTGAAACTTGTGTAGAAAACAGGAAAGAATAGGAGTTTCCCGCATATACTGGAAAAAGGAAACGAATCAGATGTGGGAGACAAACTATGAAACTTTTTCAACCGATACAAGGTTCAATTGAAAGCAAAGAAACGCAGGAGAATCTGATCGATCGTGGTCAGCTGCAGGTAAATGTTACATCTTCTGTGAATGCATTTCCAGTAAAAGAAGCACGGATTTCCATCTCTTATACAGGAATTCCGGAAAGTATATTAGAGCAGGTAGTCACGGATTCTTCCGGTCAGACAGAACTGGTTGAACTGAATGCACCACCGGAAGAATGGAGTCTGGATGAGAACGAAGAACGTCAACCATATTCAGAATATACATTGAATATTGAAGCAGAAGGATTTGAGTCGATCAGTGTTTCGGGAACAGAGATTCTGGCAAACACAAAGGCAATCCAGAATATACGCATGAAACAAAAGGATCAGAGCAGGGAAGAAGAGCAGGTATTCGTCATCCCTGCTCATACTTTATATGGAAATTATCCTCCGAAGATTGCAGAGGAAGAGATTAAGCCGGTAAATGAAACAGGAGAAATTGTCTTGAGCCGTGTGGTTGTACCGGAATATATTATCGTACATGATGGATCTCCGCGGGATTCTACAGCACAGAATTATTATGTGAAGTACAAAGATTATATAAAAAATGTCGCATCAAGTGAAATCTATGCAACCTGGCCGGCAGACACCATAAGGGCAAATGTGCTGGCAATTATGTCATTCACTTTAAACAGGGTTTATACGGAATGGTATCGAAATAAAGGGTTTGATTTTACAATTACATCATCAACGGCATTTGACCATAAATGGATCCCGGAGCGCAATATATTTGAGCCTATTTCAGTGATTGTGGATGAACTGTTTGCAGACTATCTGTCACGGCCGAATGTGCGCCAGCCAATCCTGACACAGTATTGTGATGGTCGCAGAGTGAGTTGTCCAAACTGGTTGACACAGTGGGGGTCGAAAAGTCTGGGAGAACAGGGATTTTCTCCGATTGAAATTCTAAGGTATTATTATGGTGACGATATGTATATCAATACGGCAGAAGCAATCTCAGGTATTCCGTCTTCCTGGCCGGGATATACACTGGAACAAGGTTCACAAGGTCCAAAAGTGCGTCAGATACAGGAAGAACTGAATGTGATTGCGGGGGCATATCCGGAAATCCCCAAATTGACGGAAGATGGAATCTATGGACCTGAAACAGAAGCGGCTGTCCGGAAATTTCAATCTATATTCGGTCTTCCGGTAACAGGAGAGATAGATTATAAAACATGGTATAAGATATCGGAAATTTATGTTGGCGTGTCAAGAATAGCAGAGCTTTCATAAAGTACAGGAACAGTTCAGACAGGAGACAGTGAAATTAATGGAAAGAGACAGAAGACGAAGGAAAAAACGACGAAGAAATAGAAAAACAACAAGAAAAGGATTCGTGTTTCTTGTGCTTCTTCTTGTGATCATCGGAGCGGCAGGTGTATTAAAGATGACAAAAGTAGTACCAGGATTATTCCGTGAGTCTGGAAATGTCCTTTTGTCTGATTCTGGTCAGAAAATAGAATTTCCGGAGTTAAATGTATCAGAAGAAGATGTTGCAGATGGTTTTTATTATCAGCAGCTGACGGAACAGGAAAAACAGGTTTATCGTGAGATCCTGCAGGGGGTTCGTTCCATGGAAGAGACCATTCTTCTTCATGCAGGCGAGAATGACGAGGCAGGAAAGATATACGAATATCTGATGTATGACCGGCCGGAATTGTTCTGGTGTGACGGCAGCTCAAAAATGACGGTATACAAAGACTACACAGAGTTTCATCCGTCTTATATCTGCACACTAGATCAGAGAGAATCCAGACGGGAGCAGATTGAAAATGCGGCACAAGAGGCACTTGCAGGTGCACAGGGATGTGAGACAGCGTATGAGAAGATCAAGTACATTTTCAAATATCTTGTAGATACTGTGGATTATGATCAAAACGCATTGGATAATCAGAATATTTATAGTTCTTTGGTTGGGAAAAAATCCGTCTGCGCAGGATATTCCAGGGCAGCGCAATATCTGTTGAAACAGATGGGAATAGAATGTATTTACGTTGTGGGAACAGTAAAAGAGCAGGGGGCACATGCATGGAATATAGTGAAATGTGATGATAAGTATTATCAGATGGATGTGACTTTCGGAGATCCGATTTTTCAGGAGAATGAGACGGGAGAAACGCTGCCTCATGATCTTGTGAATTATGAGTATCTATGTTGTACAGATGAAGAAATTTTTACAGATCATCAGCAGGATGATTTTGTGCCGTATCCGGTGTGTGATTCCAATGATCTGGAATATTATCGAATCAACGGTCTGTACTATGAAACATTTGATGAGAATGAAATCTATGAAAAAATGAAAGCAGGGATAGAACAGGGACAGGAAATGTTTGCTATCCGTTTTTCAGAAAATGCTGTTTATGAAGTTGCAAAAGAGAAAATTATAGATAATTTGATTCCACAGGCGGCACAGTTTCTTGTTGACTTCAGACAATTGGAAGAAGTGAAATATACGTATGCCGTGGATGACAGAAAGCGGATCATAATGATCTTCTGGTATTCATAAAAATGCATAAAATAGCATTTATAAGTAAAAAATACCAATATATATTAATAAAAGTACTAAGTTATTCATCAAAAATGATGTTGAAATGTCTCCCATGCTGTAGTATAATCTTTACAATTTGAGAAAGAGGGCGCTCTGGAATAAAGACTCCATGAGCGCCTTCCTTTTGAGAAAAAATATTTTTACGAAGGGAAAGGGTGAACAGATGAAAGCGTTTCTTATTTTGGAAGACGGTACTGTGTTTACAGGAACAAGCATTGGTTCGACGAGAGATATGATCAGTGAGATCGTGTTTAATACTTCAATGACAGGATATCTTGAGGTACTGACGGACCCTTCTTATGCGGGACAGGCAGTGGTTATGACATATCCGCTGATTGGTAATTATGGAATTACACCGGATATGGAGTCATTAAAGGCATGGCCAGATGGATATATTGTGAGGGAGTTATCCAGAATGCCAAGTAACTTCAGATGTGAAGGTACAATTCAGGATTTCCTCAAGAAATATGATATTCCGGGTATTGCGGGAGTTGATACTCGTGCTCTTACAAAGATTTTAAGAGAAAAAGGTACCATGAATGGTATGATCACAACAAACGAGAATTACGATCTTGATGAAGTAATCTCTAAGTTGAAGAATTATAAGGTAGAAGGTGTTGTCTCCAAAGTTACATGTGAGGAGAAATACGTTTTAGAAGGAACAGGCAAGAAGGTTGCACTTCTTGATCTCGGAGCTAAGAAAAACATCGCAAAATCTTTAAATGATCGCGGCTGCGAAGTGACCGTTTATCCGGCCGATACAACAGCGGAGGAGATCATCGCATCTAATCCAGATGGCATTATGCTTTCCAATGGACCTGGAGATCCGGCAGAATGTACATCAATTATCAAAGAAATCAAAAAGCTTTATGAAACAGATATCCCAATATTTGCCATTTGCCTTGGACATCAGTTGATGGCACTTGCAACAGGTGGTACAACTTACAAGTTAAAATACGGACACCGTGGTGGAAATCATCCGGTGAAAGATCTTCAGACAGGCAGAGTCTACATTTCTTCACAGAATCACGGCTATGTTGTTGATGAAGACAAGATTGATCCAAACGTTGCAGTTCCTGCATTTAAGAATGTAAATGACGGAACAAACGAAGGACTTGCATATGTTGGAAAGAACATTTTTACAGTTCAGTTCCATCCGGAAGCATGCCCGGGACCACAGGATTCAGGATACCTGTTCGATCGTTTTCTTGAGATGATGGGAGGAGAGAAATAATGCCAAGAGATAATAGTATCAAAAAAGTATTAGTTATCGGTTCTGGTCCGATCGTCATCGGACAGGCTGCGGAGTTCGATTATGCTGGAACTCAGGCCTGCCGTTCACTGAAAGAAGAAGGGATTGAGGTTGTACTTCTCAACTCAAACCCTGCAACAATCATGACAGATAAAGATATCGCAGATCGTGTTTATATCGAGCCACTGACAATTGAGGTTGTTGAGCAGCTGATCAAAAAGGAGAAACCAGACAGTGTACTTCCAACACTTGGAGGACAGGCTGGACTGAACCTTGCAATGGAACTTGAAGAGGCTGGATTCTTAAAAGAGAATAGTTATTGCTTAACTATCTTCTGATATTTATCTCCTTGTTTTATGACAAATAAACCCTTAGTAGGAATATTCGAAGGCGAAAAATCAGAAGTTGTAGCCTGATACACCAATCTTCCATTCATATCATAAACATAAGTAATAGGCGAAACGCTATCACCAACTATAGGAAGAGAGATTCCCGTTGACCATGCTTTGCGGTCTGCGACCAATTTTATACTACCATTAGCCTTTGTCAAGATATAGCTGTTTTTCCCACCATAAGAAGAGCGGAACACTTGCCAATCGGAATCATCCTTAGATTTAGCAGCAGCATAAATTCGATATTCTCCATCTTCCAAGTCTTCAACAGAACATTTATTATCCTCAAACAGGGAAGAATAATTAACTCCAAACACAAGTTTTTTAGAAACACTCTTCAGTATATACTTCTTGCCATTATCCTCAGCAATAATAGCCAATTCACCATTAAAATCTTGTGGCAGGAGATTAGTAACAGATGAAATGTTTACCATGGAATGATTATCATCAGCAACCTTCATTGTTATCCCCTTCATACCTATGTTTGAAAAAACTTCTATTGGATTCTTTTGGCAAATAATCATATCTTGCATTGAACTAAAGCTCATAGAGTCACCAACCACAGGATTCAACAAGGCTATATCATAATATCCGTCTCCTTCTCCATCCCATCCCCAATTTACATGAACCAGTCCATCTTCTCTATAGCCATCAATTACAAAACAATGTCCACTAGCCACACCTTCAACCTTAGAAACACCTGTATAAACTACAGGATTTTTCTGGCTCAACTGTTGGTACAAGATATTCATCCAATCGGAAGCTGTATAATATGAGCGATCATAATAGGTAGCATACATATTGAAATGTTCATTGATAGCATTACATGCCTCAAAATTATACGAACCGCTACCATTGTCATCGTAATTCATACCTATAGATAATCCACAATCATAAAGTAACGTTGCCACATCTTCACTTCCTACGCCAGAGGGTGTATCGTATTTAGGAAGCATCTTATCCCAAGCATATTCTATTCCAGAAAGATTCTGTGCATAAGTTTTTCCTCCATAGGTACAACTACCTTTACCAATTGCTTTTACGGGATATTTATGATAATAAAAAACCTGTGCCATCGCTGTTGCTACACATCCAGCAGGACATCTGCCACTTGCACCCATCGGACACAAATTATTAAAAGGAGCAGATTGTCCCCACTCAGACTTCATTAACTGAGGAATAGCCTCCTTGCTATCAGCAAGATTGGTTTCAGAAGCACTTGTCTGATTTGAGGTCATCACCTCACTAATCGTATTTAGCCACCATTTTAACCCAGGATTATTTTCCTGAAAAGCTTTGGCTGAATAACCAATAACAGCATTAAAACGATTATCATTAGCAATGACAACATAACCACATTGGGAATAACCGATAACAGAAAGAGCCTGATTTTCCTGCAAAATCTGCAACTTCGAGAAACTTGCCCGTGTCGCAGAAGAAGGTAAATCTTGAAGAACCATTTTGGCAATCGCCAATTTCTCCGAATAACTTCTTGAAGAAGCGAAAATGCTAAGAGTTATCCATAACAAAGCGAAAGAGAAAACTATTTCTTTCACATCTAAGCTATTTATAAACAAGAAGTGGAATGATATTCTCTAAAAAAAGCATATCATTCCACTATATCATATTATCATTTCAAATTATCCATCATTACTTTGCAGCATATGGATAACCTTTGTTCCAATCGAAAGTCCAGGTATATGGACCATACAATTTTTCTCCAATCGCTAATAATGTACTCAATGTAATTACACCATTGTTGTTGTCAAAGAAGCACTTATCAGGATATTGCTTACAAGCATAATAGAGTGAGGCATTACCTTCTTCTATCAAAGATGTACCACTCTCAACTTCATAGATTCCCTGATCCATGGTGATATTACCTTCTTCATCCATTGTGAATATCAAGTCAACACCACCAGGAAGTGTGGTCTCACCATTCTGCTTATAAAGAGTACGCATAGGAGCAACAAACTTATACAAATTAGTTCCTTCCTTTGCTTTCTGAACATTTACAGTTGCAGATGCTCCTGTAAAAATATCATCAGTAAAGTCTGCAGTACCAATTGTCTCCCAAGTATAGTCACGTGAGATAGTTACAGAAATTGTATCATTACCATAAGCAGTGGTCTTCTCTGAAGGAATAATAAACTTGGCAGTTTCTGTATCACCCAAACCAATGTTGAAAGTAACAGGAACAGCAACCACAGATTCACCTGCCTTGAAATTAACAGTTGAAGGAACAGTGAACTTCTCGTTATCACACTTCAGTTCAAAACTCTGCTCACCAGTAGTATTTGTACGACCCAAATTGATAGTGAAGGTCTGGTTTTCATCTGGCAAATATGTCTTGGAGACAATATCAGTATAGAGGTATGCACCATCTGAAGCCTCACCAACAGTGTAGTTGTCATCATCGTCAGAGCAAGATGCCAATGACAAGCCTGCGATGGCAACGACAACCATCATTAAATATTTGAATATCTTATTCATAATTGTCTTATTAATCTATGAAACATTAAATATCAGCCACAGCTGTTGGCTTTGTACCTACAGGATTGTTCTGCTCCTCTGAAATCTGCTTGTTATACTGCTGCTCATTATAAGGAATACGCCAAATCAAGCAATTGTCACCAGCCTTGATATTATAAACCTCTGTTGCATCATAACCTGCACCACGGCGATCAAAGTCCTTATCCAAACGAATGAAGTCGAACCATGTAATACCCTCACCATAGAACTCTACACGACGCTGTTCAAGAATTGCATTTACAACACCTTCCTTGGTAGAAGCATTCAATGTATATTGTGGGTCACGATACTGGCGAACAAACGCCTGCAAAGTTGCTGCACCTGTAGCAGGAGCAGTCTGAGCCTCACACTCTGCCTTAATCATATACATCTCCTCGATACGAATCAAAGGAATGTCAGAAGCATTGGTAGATGTACCAACCTTACCCTGATAAGGAGCAAACTTTACCTGAGTATAAGCAGGTGCACCCTGAGCTGCAAGATAAGCCTTCTCTGTTGAATTCAAATTAGCTGAGTTTCCATCACCATCGAGGAACCAGCCCTTACGAGCATCTGTTTCATTGATTTCATTGAAGAGTTTCTTATTAACTTTCTTCCATGCACCAACAGTTGCATAACCATAGCACAATGAACCCATATGAGATGGGAAGTTACAGATACCTGTTGTTACAACACGGTCTGTTTCGTTAATCTTAATACCCCACAACCAGTTGTTGGCAGTGATATCATTGAAACCAGGACGACTAGCTTCTGCAATAGACAATGGCTTAGCACCACTATTGTTAATAACAAAGTTAGCATCCTCAAGCGCAGCACTATAGTTTTTCATCACGAGATAGATACGTGAACGAATGGCACGTGCTGTGTAAATATCAACATAGCGCTTATCGGTACGCTTATAACCACTCTTCTCCAAAAGATTGATGGCCTTGTTCAAGTCACCAAGAATCTGCTCATAAGTTGCAGCTACAGTTGCACGTGGACAACCATTGGTTGCAGCATCATCCTGGTTAGCCTCAGTAATCAATGGCACACCAAGAGCGGTATTAGGATCAACATCACCATAAGTCTTCTGGTAACACTGTACCAATGTGAAGTAATCGAATGCACGGATGGCCAAAGCCTGTGCCAAATAACCTTGAAGCTGTGGATTCTCTGTATCCGCAGCAACTGACTTGGCTACATTATTGGCAGAATAAATCTGGTTGTACATACCCTGCCAAATCATACGATTATCACCATAAGTATAATCTATGTCATCGTAAGTCAAGGCAAAGCTAAACCAGTTGTAACCTATATTCTTACCTACCATATCAATACCTCTTGAGTCCAAGAGGAGCATGATACCAGGGTAACCAATATCGCTATGCACATCTGAACCACGAACAGCACCAAATGTACTGAAGTTAGTCGTGATAGCAGTAACACTAGCTTCCAAACGGTCTGGATTTTGCTCTACAGTCTCAGCCTTCTCGTCAGAAGTTACGTAATTTCCTAATGGCTCTGTGTCAAGGCAAGATGCAAAGAGCAGAGGCGCAGAGGCCATCATGATATATTTTGCTAATTTCATAAATGTTTAATTTTAATTTTATTCTTGTTTGACTTTAGAATGTAATCTTCACACCACCAGAGATTGTTCTACGAGCTGTGTACCAACTGCTAGATACGGAAGTAAGACTCATACGTGGGTCCATACCCTGACGAGCAGTAAATAAAGCTACGTTCTCAATTGAGCCATAGAAACGCAGGCCAGAGATACCGATGCGAGAAGTCCAAGCCTTAGGAAGTGTATAACCCAATGTGATGTTATCGATAGAGAAGTAATCAGAGCTTGTCATGAAACGGTCTGACTCGTTTGTTGCATACTGATCCACAACATCCAAACGTGGAATATCGGAATTTACATTATCCTCGCTCCAAGCCTTCAACACGTCCTTGTGGAAGTTATGACCAGCAGTGAAACCTGTACCACCTGTTGTCATCAAGTTAGCATAACCTTGATCATATACCTTACCACCAAGCTGGAAGCTAGTCTGGATTGCGAAATCTATGCCCTTCCAAGCGAAGTTTGTACCGAAGCCACCATAAACATTAGGCAAGATATTGCCAGTCTCCTTACGATTGTAGTTGTAAGCATTCTGATAGTCTGTAGTTGCCTCCTCTATGTAGTTGCCATTCTCATCCTTAACAGGAGTCTCATTATTTTCTGCATCTTTAACTGTCTTCACACCAAGATAGAGAGCCTCACCCTTCTCGTTTACACCAAGATAGTGTGGAAAATACAGGTTGTAGATAGAAGAACCCTCTCTAAAGATACGGCTACCATTGATATACTGACCATTCTCGTAATCAGATGAGAGCTTGTGGATGCGGTTCTTTGTCCATGTACCATTGAGAGATACACCCCACTGCATATTCTGATTCTTGATGATATCATAGTTTACCTCGAATTCAACACCATAGTTCTGTACGGTACCCATATTGACAGGAATCTTTGAGTAACCATTAGAGATTGCTACCTGCTTAAAATCAAGAAGGTTGCTTGTGGCACGGAAGTAGAGATCCAAGGAACCATAAAGACGGCTCTTAAAGAATGAGTAATCTACACCAAAGTCGAATGCATTGGTCTTCTCCCACTTCAAGTTAGGATTACCCTTATACTTCAAGGTACCATCAGAGAATATGCCATCAGTACCTGTCATC
>ERZ779890.3463-NODE-3463-length-14121-cov-2.573084_pt1 | contig 14121 bp, 14 predicted proteins | sample MGYA00511553_ERZ779890 | MGnify/ENA primary metagenome ERZ779890 (study PRJEB29588, sample SAMEA2152064) | human gut metagenome | biome: human gut; feature: human-associated habitat; material: faeces | place: Denmark | collected 2008/2010 ...
CCTCAGCCGCTTTCCAGCCGACATCGGCCCCACTGTAGCAGTAAACCTTATCGGCCCCGGAAAGCGAATCTGCGAGCTTATCTTTCATCGTTCCGAGTTTCATCGTGTTGCTGCGAGGCTCGAACACGGCAAGGATGCGGCCCTTTCCGGACATGCGGGACCGTAATGCCGCAATCGTCTCTCGAATCGCCGTCGGATGATGCGCAAAATCATCAATCACGGTCACGCCACGCTTCGTTCCCTTCACTTCCAAGCGCCGTTTAACGCCCGAAAAATGCGAAAGCGCCTCCAAGGCCTTGCTCGGCGACACGCCGACGTCGCAAGAGGCCGCAAGAGCGGCAAGTGCATTTAAGCGGTTGTGACGACCGGCAAGCGAAAACTCCAAAGTCCCGAGCTTTTTCCCGGCCTTTAAAACCGAGTTCTGCTCGTCAAGAGACCACCCGCTTGCGTCGTCAAAGCGCTCTAAGCGACTCCAAAGCCCCATTTTTAAGACGCGCTCGAGCGCCTCGGACCTCGCATTAGAAATGACAAGGCCTTCGGAGGGAATGGTCCTTACGAGATGGTGAAACTGCTTTTCAATGGCCACGAGATTCTCGAAGATATCGGCGTGATCGTATTCCAGATTATTGAGAATTGCCGTGCGCGGTCTGTAGTGGACAAACTTACTGCGCTTATCGCAAAAACACGTGTCGTACTCATCGCCCTCGATAACAAAGGTCTTTCCCGTCCCGAGCTGCGCCGAGTGTCCGAAATCGGCCGGAACCCCTCCGATTAAAAACCCAGGGTTCATTCCGGCGAAATCTAAAATCCACGCTAAAAGGGATGTGGTCGTTGTTTTTCCGTGCGTTCCGGCAACGGCAAGGACATGGCGTCCTTGTAAAACCGTTTCGCTAATCCACTGCGGGCCGGACGTGTACCGCTCTCCGGCATTGAGAATTGCCTCCAAGAGGGGATTGCCGCGACTGACGGCATTGCCAACCACCCAAAGGTCGGGCTTGATAACCAATTGGTCGGCCGAATATCCTTGTTCGATGCGTACCCCGGCCTCCTCGAGCTGATTACTCATCGGCGGATAGATGTTCTGATCGGAACCGGTGACCGTATGACCGGCTTGGATGGCCAACCGGGCAACGCCCCCCATAAATGTGCCGCAAATACCGAGAATATGGATATGCATCGGAAAGTGTCTAAAATCAGTAAAAGAAAAACGGATTGTACCGCCCGAAAAAAGGACTATGAACATCAAGTCGCGTCTTTTGCGTCAAGCTGCTTTGGCCGCCGCCGAGTCTGTTGTTTTAGACGGAACACCTTGGGCCGCAGCTCGCGACTGCGCCCAACGCGAAAACGGGATCCGTATTCGGTCCGATATTTTGGAATCGGCCGTACGCGAGACCTGGGCCACATTCAAGCCTCAAGACCACGAAAGTCTTTTAAAAGCCAAGCGCCTTTGTGCCCTAAAAGTACTGCGTTTGCTTGTCCCCTTTGATGCCTGGCTGTGCGGTGCTGTCCTAAACGGGTGTGCCGGTCCGGAAACGAGTATTCGAATCGAGGTTTTCGAAGACGATGCCAAGAGCGTTCTTCTCTTTCTTTTAGATACAGGAATCGACGCTCAGGCCATCGATGACGAACCGAGCCCGGTCGGAAAGCAAGACCTAACTCTCGGTTTTTTATTGAAAAACGACATCTGCGGCGATTTTGAAGCGATCCGCATCGAAATCTTCCCGAAACACTTCAATTCTCGCAATCCCCGGAAACGCTCCCCCGATGCCTGGCAAAGTCCCTGGGAAGCTTCGGGACGAATCAGCGCCGAAAACCTGGCCGATGTTCTTGTCCTGCCGTGATTTTCCGGTTGTCGATAGGGCGTTTTTGTCGTTTTTCCTGCTTTTGTATATGATTCGGCCTAAAGAACTTGCAGGAATTGCTCTTGACAAGATAGACGAAATTAGCCTCAATTGCCGATAATTCCGATAAAAAGACACCTAGTTCGGCGTTTACATTGTCATTGTGGGATGACGTTATGGACTTACGTAAACTCAAAAGCATTATCGATTTATTAAAGGAAGCCGGAATTTCCGAAATCGATTTAACCGAAGGCGAAGATCGCGTTCGCATCGTCAACAGTCCCGACGGCATTCGTACGCAGGCAACGCCCGTGTGTACGGTCACGCCTTCGGCACAACCGGCAAGCACGGCACCGGAAGCCAAAGTCGATCCACCCGTTGCAGCTCCGGCAGCCGAAACAATCAATGCCCCGATGGTCGGCACGTTTTACCGTGCGCCGTCCCCTGGAGCTAAACCCTTTGTTTCCGTCGGACAAAAAGTTCGTGCCGGCGAAACCGTCTGCATCATCGAGGCCATGAAGCTATTAAACGAAATCGAGGCCGAGTTTGACGGGGAAATCGTCAATGTTCTCGTTGAAAACGGCGATCCGGTTGAATTCGGCCAACCGTTGTTTGAAATCCGCCGTTAACCCATTCGGACTGCTCGGGAATGTTTGGAAAAATCCTCATCGCCAATCGCGGAGAAGTTGCGCTGCGCGTCATGCGTGCCTGCACGGAACTCGGGGCGAAGACCGAGGCGGTTTTGCGTGAGATTCAGGTGGTGCTGTCCAAAATGAATGATATTTAAATTTTTTAGGTTATGAAAACAGATTTGGCAAAAATTCTTTCAGTGTCAGGCCAACACGGCTTGTTCCTGTATATCGCTCAGGCTCGTAATGGAGCAATTGTAGAGGCGTTGAGCGACAAACGCAGAACTTGTTTCGATATGAAGAGCAAGATCACCACATTGGCTGATATCTCCATCTATACTTCTGAGGGTGAACTGAAATTGAAGGATGTGTTCGAGAAACTTCACGTTGTGCTTGGCGAGGCTGATGCTCCGTCTTCCAAGAAGGCTACCGCTGAGGAGCTCAAGGAGCTGTTTACCAAGGCTGTACCTGATTATGACGGGGACAGGTTCTATGTTTCTCACATGAAGAAGGTAGTGGACTGGTACAATGAGCTGAAGAATTTCGCTTCTCTCGAGTTCGTGGAGGAAGGCGAGGCGGAAGAAACAGAACAGAAATCTGAGAAATAGAATGTCAGAAAAAAGGTCAATTCAGATAGTTACATTAGGGTGCTCGAAGAACGAAGTGGACTCCGAGCATCTTCTTGCCCAGATCCGTGACGAGTACGAAATCGTGCCGGCAGGGGAGGAACGGGATGTGGACTATCTGCTTTTGAATACGTGCGGCTTTATCGGTGATGCCAAGGAGGAGTCTATCCAGGCCATCTTGGCGGCGGTGGAGCGCAAGAATGCCGGAAAGGTAGGAAAGATATTTGTATTCGGCTGCCTTTCACAGCGTTACATTTCTGATATGCCGGCATTGATTCCGGAAGTGGACGGATGGTTCGGTGCGAGGGACATTGATCCGATAGTAAAGGCTCTCGGCGTGAAGGTGCATCCGGAAAGGCGGACGGAGCGTGTGAGGACGGGCAAGAAGCTGCCTTACGCTTATCTGAAGATTTCGGAGGGGTGTAACAGGCGCTGTTCGTATTGCGCGATTCCTTTCATCAGGGGTGCGCATCGTTCTGTGCCTATCGAGGAGCTGGTGAAGGAGGCTACGGTGCTTGCTTCTGAGGGCATCAGGGAGCTGGTGCTGATAGCTCAGGACACCACTTATTATGGACTGGACCTGTATCACAGGCGCGCATTGGGTGAGTTGCTCCAGAGACTGTCTGAGATTGACGGTATAGAGTGGCTGCGTGTGCATTATTCGTATCCGGCTGATTTTCCGGAAGATGTGCTCGACCAAATGGCTACGAATCCGAAGGTGTGTCGGTATATGGACATTCCTTTGCAGCATGTGGCTGACAAGGTGCTGGACATGATGCATCGCCATGTGGACGGGGCCTGGACAAGGGCTCTCATAAAGAAAATGAGAGAGAAAGTGCCGGGAATAGTGCTGCGTACCACTATGATCGTGGGACATCCTGGTGAGGGAGTAAAGGAGTTTAATGAACTTCTCCAGTTCGTGAAAGAGGCTAAGTTTGAGAGACTTGGAGCGTTCAAGTACTCTGAGGAGGAGGGGACTTTCGATGCCCTGAACTTCAAGGACTCCGTGATGCCGAAAACCAAACAATCACGGCTTGACAGGCTGATGGAATTGCAGAATGGTATATCATTTGCTTTCAATTCCAGCCGTGTGGGCTCGCAGGTGAGAGTGATAGTCGATGACTTCAATGATGGGGTGTTCGTGTGCCGCAGCGAATTTGAAAGTCCGGAAGTGGACGGTGAGATTATGGTGCGTTACGACAGCTCCGTGATGACGGAGGAACCGCAGGCTTATGTGGGCGGTTTCATGAACGTCAAGATTGTGGAAGCCGGTGATTATGACCTTGTTGCAGAGTTCGTATCTTTGTAAATATTATAGACTATGAAACCGATTGTTTCTGCTGCATTGGCAGCCGTGGCTGCTGTCGTGTTGGCATCCTGCGATCCGCAGGCGTTCAGTTTGAATGTGGAGATGCGTTATCCGTCGAAATCCGGCATTGACCTTGCCGGCAAGTCCGTGGCGGTCGTTTATCTTGAGGACAATGCGCAGAGCGATTCGGTGTTCTGCAAGTATATGGCGAATGGTTTTGCCTCAGCCCTGGAGAAGGATTATTTCTCCGGAGAGGAGGCGATTCCTATCTACAAGCGTTCCAAAGACGGTTCTGCAACCTACGCTTCGAAGGAGAGTCTGGTGAATATGGTGATGGAGACGGGGGAGGACATCGTGTTCCTTTTCGATTCTCCTGAGTTCGGCGAACTGTCCGTGGGCGATATGCAGGCGGCTTCTGACGGGCTTTCTGCCCAGTATAAGGTCAATGTCCCTGTGGGTATCCGTCTATACGCGTTCGACAGTATGGGAAAGGTGGATACTGTATATACCTGGGCCGGCAGCAAGACGATTTCTGATAATCTGAAAACGGATTTCTATACGGTGCCGGACAATGTCCCGTCTCTTTTCTGGCAGTCCCTTTCCAAGCCTGGCGAGAAGTTCGGCAACTTGTCGGCAAGGATTTTTTCTCCGCAATGGAAAAATGAGCAGCTGACTGTGTTGTATTTCGATTATCCGTCCCAGTGGCAGGCTGCATCGTTGGCGGCATATGATTTCAAGTGGAAGGAAGCGATGGAAATCTGGATGTCCCTGACTGACACCAAGAGCATGATGAAGCGTTCCTGCGCGGAGTACAATATCGCTCTCGCTTGTTATATGCTCGGTGACAAAGCGTTGGCTCTCAAATGGTTGGACAGGTCTGACGAGGATTATCCCATCTCACTTTCAAAGAATCTGAGGAAACTGATCACAGCATCGCGGTGATTCTGTTTCTCCGGAGAGGTCGTTACAGCATCGCAGAGACGATGGTCGCGATTTTCAGAGAGGCCGTCACAGCATCGCGGTGACGTTAGCGTAATACCTCTTGGTGACGGGGATGCTGGTGGTTTCCGGTGTGTCAATGTCCGCAAACACCAGTCCGTTTTCGTCTTTTTTCAATACCCTGATATGCGCGGGGTTCACGAAGTATGAGCGGTGGCATCGTACCAGTGAATTTTTGGCGCAGATGTCCTCGATACTCTTCATGGAGTTTCGCAGGACATATTTTTTCGTCTTGCCGTCTTCTATATAATGTATGTTCACGTAGTTCTCGTCTGCGCTGATATAGTAGATGGACGAGACATTGACCACTAGTTTCAGCATCTTTCTGGAGTCGTAGAACCGGATTCTGTCGTCCGGGCCTTCTTCGGCTTTTTCTGCCTGCTTCTTCCGCAGATGGGCGAGCAATGCCAGGTAGATAACCACGTACGGATAGACGGTGGTCAATGCCATTGTCCCGAATGACCAGGCTGCTGCGCTGAAATACGAAATGGCGGTGCGTTTCATCAGCCAGATGTACAGGCCCATGAACAGTGACGCGGATACCATGTCCATCAGGCACCAGAAGAGGTAGGCGGTCCTGTTGATTTTTCTCCTGAAAATGTAGAGAATGCTTCTGCTCAGGCCTTCACTTGCGGCGATTATGCATGTCAGCATCGCAAGATGGAACGGATATCCCATTTTCATGTCGCTGAAGTAGCCCTCTGCTCCATATGGTGTGTAGATCATCATGAAGCAGAAGAAAAACGCTGGAATTGCAACAATGTGCACCGTCTGCGGCCCGAATTTCCTGAATATTTCGTTGATGTCGTTCATAACATTATGTTGTGACGAATGCAAAAGTAATCTTTTTTCGTCACTATATATCTGTTTTTGTCACTGAAACGTCTGTTTTGTCACAAATCCTATACCGTCATCACCTTTATTTCCCTGAACTGCCGGCCTTGTTTACTTTTGCAGCGTGTTTAGTAATCCTTAAAAAAGAACTTGGCATTATGATGGGTAACAAGATTGTTTCATTCGGTGATTCGGTAATGAAAGGAATAATCACCGGGAAAAATACAGAAGGTAAAGGCAGAGACCGTTATGTGATTTCGGACTCCGGATTCGCGGCTCTCTGTTCCAAGCGGATGGGTGTCGATATAGAGAATTATGGACGTTTCGGCAATACCGTAACAGGCGGCATGAAGGATGTGACCAGGCATACGCGGCAGATCCAGGATTCGCAGTTTGCGTTTCTCGAGTTCGGGGGCAATGACTGCAATTATGACTGGAACGCTATCGCCGAGCGTCCTGACGAGGACCACGTGCCCCAGACTACGCTGTCGATGTTCCGCGAGACGTATGAGAGCCTGATTGTAAAGGTAAGGGAACTGGGCTGCATTCCGGTCATGCTTTCGCTTCCGCCCATTGACTCCATAAAGTTCTACTCTTATATCTGCTCTGGTTTCTGCACTGAGAAGCGGAACAATGTCCTGAGGTGGCTCGGCGGTACTGTGAATACGATAGGGAACTGGCACGAGATGTACAACCTGGAGCTGTACCGGATTGCTGCGGCAGAAGGTGTCAGACTCATTGACATAACTACCTGCTTTCTTTCCCGCAGGGATTTTACTGAGCTGTTCTGCGACGACGGTATGCATCCGAACGAGGCAGGGCATCATATCATATCAGACGCCATCTGCGCGTCGTTTGTATAACTCGTAGATGGCGTAACTATGAATTTTTTGTATCGATTTGTGTTTCAGGCGATTGTGACGCTCTCAATTCTGAGCTGGAATGTTCCGGACGGGGCATTGACATCCACTATATCGCCGACTTTCTTCCCCATGAGCGCAATGCCGATAGGGGATTTGCAGGATATCTTGCTTTCCTGAAGGTTCATTTCGTGCGGGCTTACCACAGTGTAGGTCATACGTACATTGGTGGCAAGGTTCGTGAACTCAACCTTGCTCAGGAGCGAAATCTGGTCTTTGGGCAATGCCTTGGTGTCGATGATCCTCGAATACTGAAGTATCTTCTGCAGGAAACGGATTCGGCTTATGGCCTTGGCCTGTGCCCTTCTTGCCGCGCGGTATTCGAAGTTCTCACTGAGGTCCCCCTGTGCACGCGCTTCTGACAGGGCATCCTTTATCCGGGGATACTCCACGTCAATGAGGTTGTTCAGCTCTGCCACGATTTCGTCGTAGCGTTCCTTTGACAGATATTCCACGGCTATTCCAATTTGTTACGTTTGTAATACTATTGTGTTTTGCTCGCTTGCGGGCGGATTCCTTGTGCGAAAGTGTGAAGTCCATCGCGCTGTTTTATCCACGTTACCCCTCACCTAAATCCTCTCCCTCGGGGAGAGGACTTACTATCGCCACAAGGGCTCAAAATCGGTTCCTATCCGTTGAGCTTGGCTGTGGCTTCGAGGTCGAGGGCTTCTGCGAGCACGCTGATAGGGTTCTTCACTGTAAATCCGGTGGACATCTCTATCTGCCATTTGCAGGTCTCGCAGTCGCAGGCTACGAAGTCAGGGGCAATCCGTCCGATCTGGTCGAAGAGTGGCTTTCCGATGGCCTGGGACACTTCATAATTCTCTTTCTTGAAACCGTATGTTCCGGATATGCCGCAGCAGTTGCTGTCCAGCATGGTGAATTCCACTCCCGGAATCATCTTGAGCAGCGAGGTGGAGAAGATTCCCCAGCCGAGTTTCTCGAGGTGACAAGGTGTGTGGTATGCTATACGTGCCTTGTAGTCTTTCTTGAATGCGAGTTTGACTTTGCCCGAGTCAATGAGACTGTAGATGAACTTGGTGGCAAGAAGCAGGCTGTCTCTTACTCCGGAGTTGTCTATTTTCAGCAGGTCCTTGTACTCGTCGCGCATTGTAAGCACGCAGGTGGATGAGGTCGTGAGCACTTTCATGTCCTTGTCTACGGCCTTCTGGAGCACTTTTACATTGTGCTTGGCGTGTTTCTTGGCGCCTTCGGTCAGGCCGTTCACGATCATTGCCACGCCGCAGCATTTCTCGCCGTCCAGCAGGTTCACTCCATATCCAAGCGCATTCATCACTGTCACGAAGTCTTTTCCGAGCTGTGGATAGTTGTAGTTCACGTAGCAGCCGTGGAAGTATGCTATCTGGTTCTTGAATGCGGCCTGTTTTCCGGCTGCGTTCTTCTTGAACCAGGTCTCGAATTTCGTGCCTGAGTATTTAGGGAATGTCCGTCTGTGGTCAATGCCCAAGACACCGTCAAGTATGGCTTTTACCGGCTTGAGAGGCAGGGTGGCATTGACAATGGGAGCGAACGGGCTGGCCAGTGTTCCCATGAAGTCGGTGCTTGCGAGCATCCTGTCCCTGAGTTTCGGCCCGTGGGTGCTGAATTCTATTCTCGCTTCCTGGATGATGTCGGATATTTTTACTCCTGACGGGCAGGCTACGTCGCAGCGTTTGCAGTTCAGGCAGTATTTCAGCGCCTCGTCGAAGAAGTATTTGTTCTTCAGTCTGAGGCGTTCTCCGTCCGGACCGGCCTGTTTAGGTCCGGGATATTCGGGTCTTACGGGGGTTACCGGGCAATATACAGTACAGATAGTACATTTGATGCACTGCTCGAAATTGTTTTCATTTGTGATTTTTGCTTCCATATTCTATCTGCCTAATATTGAGTCTGTTACATTGAATGCTGTCATGAGTGCAACGCCTGCTCCGCAACCTTCGTGAAGAGGGTTGAATCCGCCGAGCACTGAGCCTGCCGCATAGAGGTTCGTTATGCTCCTGCCTTCTTTCCTGACGTGGAATTTCTCGTCAGTGTCCACGCCGAAGCCGATGTATTCCTGTTTGTGGAAGAAGTTCTTGTCGTACCATGTGTTTCTGTCGGCATTGAAAATGACGTCTGCTCCGAACACCGGTTCATATACTTTTTCTGAGTCGGAAATCAGTCCGTGTCCGAAATAGCTTCCTGAAGCGAGGATGTAGTTTTCGCCTGTCAGCAGGATGTCGCCCATGTTTGCGGTCCTTACTGCTGTCACTTTGTCTCCGTCGAATTCTGCGCCTACTGCTTCGTCGCCTTTCAGGAATGTGCCTCCTGCTGCCTCGAATGCGGTCTTCAATGCCATCTGGTATCTGATTCCGGGTACTGACGGCGGAAGTGTGCCGACGAACAATGTCTTGATTTTCAGATCTTCCGCGATCTTATGTCCTGCCGCATTGTCCTTGAGTCCGAACACGGCCGGAAGTATGATGCAGTCCTCGTCATTGACAAGAGCCTTGATGGCGCCGGTCAGTTTCGTGCGGACTTCTTCCTTGTCCAGCAGTCTTGCGATATTGGTTGCTCTCATTTCGCTCGGATTCTGTCTGAGTCTGCGGATTTCATCGGTCGTCACGGCTGCGATTCTGCATGCGGTTCCGCGTTTTTCCAATGACTCGGCAATGAAGGATGTGTTGAAGTCCAGGAAGCCTTCCACGTTTATTATCAATGCTTTGCTTCCGATTTTCTCTGTCTTGTCAGCGACTGATGCGATGTCTTCGACTGTCAGCCATGCCGGTTTCAATGCTCCTGATGCTGAAATCACGTATCTGTTCCTGGTGGCGTCGCCTTCTACGGGGATGCCGACTTCTTTCAGGAGGGCTTTTATTTCATTGTCATATGCGGCAATCTTCTCTGCGCCGATTTTCGAGTATGGATGTGCGGCGTCCAGGGACGGGATGGCTTTGAGCGGCTCGTCCACGCGTGTGCCGTCGTCAAGTCTTGACAGGAGCCCGAAACCACCTGAGAAGAAGTGCATTGCGTTCTGTCCGGCTGCGACTACTGCGCATTTCTGTCCGTTTTTCTGTAGCCTGAGTCCGCATACAAGTCCTGCGAGTCCGCCACCTATTATTATTGTATCGAATTTCATAATGCTGCTGTTTTATTCAAATACAGGTGTTTCAGGGGTTGTGCCGTCTTCAGCCTCGTCACCTATTCCGAGACATTCCGAATATATCCATGATGTGAATTCGGCTTCACGCATGGTTTCGCCCCAGGCTACCGGGAACATTCCTTTCCATCTTTCGTTCATGAACTGCACGAGGTCCTGTTTTGCGCGCTGTGTGCATCCGTGTGCTTTGCCGAGGAGTCCGGCTGCACGGCATGCGCAGAGTTCGCCCTGGCAGGTTCCCATTCCGACTCTTGTTCTGCGGCGCAGGTCCACCAGATTGTGTACGTCGAGATGTTCAATGGCATTGACAACCTCGCTTTCAGGTACTTCCTCGCATTCGCAGACGAGGCTCTTTTCTTCTTCGGTGTCGAATTTCAGTTTGGATGCGAAGCTGCCGATACGTCCTGCTGTGGCTTTCTGTGCTGTCGATGGCTTGGTCCAGATGTTCTTGGCCACTTTCTGCACGTCTCCTTTGCCGGAGCCCGGAAGCGGTGTTTCTCTTGTTTCACATTTCTTGTCAATGTGGAGTTTCTCGCAGACGAGGTCTGTGGCCATTTCAGCCATGAGACGGTATGTCATGAGCTTGCCGCCGGTTATGGTGATGAATCCCTTGATTCCGTCACGTTTTTCGTGGTCGAACAGCACGATGCCTCGGCTGATGTTTCGGCCGCTGGTGTCGCCTTCTGCTGCCACGAGCGGTCTTACGCCTGCGTAGGCTCTCAGGATTCTGGTGTCGTTCAGGCATGGTGCGAGTTTTTCGCCTTCTGCCAGAAGCAGTTTCACTTCGTCCGGGGTTACGCGCATGTCGTCGCACTCTTCGTAAGGTACTCTGGTTGAAGTGGTTCCGATGACGCAGACTGTGTCGCCCGGTACCAGGATATCTGCATTGGCCGGCTTTCTGCAGCGGTTGAGGACGATGCTGTTCACTCTATGTGCGAAGATGAGGAGCGCGCCTTTGGCCGGGAACATGCTTATCTGTGCTCCTGCCATTTCGGCAATGTGATGGCCCCAGATGCCTGCTGCATTGACGATTATCTGTGCTCTGTATTCTGCTGTCTCGCCGGTTTTGTGGTCGAGGACTTTTACGCCGGTGATTCTGTCCTGTTCGCGCAGAAATTCTGTAACTTCCGTATATACAAGGACTTCCGCTCCATGGAGTTTGGCGTCAACTACGTTTGAGGAGCATAGTCTGAACGGGTCCACTGATCCGTCCGGCACTCTTACGGCGCCGATGATGTCCGGATTGACTGACGGTTCGAGCCGTATGGCTTCTTTCGGGTCGATCACTTCGGCCTTGATTCCGGCTTTGGTGCATGATTCCACGAACTTGGCCTGATATGCGAGGTCATCTTCCGGTAGTGTGATGAAGAAGCCTGACGTGTCATCTACGCAGTGGTTGGCGATTTTCTTGAGAATCATGTTCTCCTGGATGCATTCGGCTGCGGATTCCTGATCTGTTACGGCGTATCTCGCTCCGCTGTGAAGCAGACCGTGATTTCGTCCTGTGGCGCCGTCAGCGATGTCGTGACGTTCAATCAGCAGGACCTTGAGGCCTCTCAATGAGCAGTCTCGTGCGGTTCCTGCGCCGGTGATGCCGCCACCGATGACGATGACGTCAAATTCGTTTTTCTGTGTTCCGGACATTGCGATATAATAAAAGTTAAAGTGTAAATCTAAGTCTGAAACGGATGCGTTTTTCGGCTTTGAGGCAGCGGTGTTTCTCTTGCGTTGAAGCATGTTCCGCTGAAACTGGTTCGCTTCCCTTGCGTTGAAGCTGTTTTTCCTGCCTTTAAGCCGAGGTGTTCCGCGCTTTCGTTTCAAAATGCAAATATAAGAATTTGTTTTCATTCCGAAACGGATTTTACTTTCAAATTTAGTGTTCCGTTTTCAATTTTGTCTCAGATTTTAGTGCCTGGGGTGGAATTTTGCCAGGAAGGGGTCGTGGGGCTTGGTCACGGGGGCAGATTGTGGGGTTTTGCCCCCGTCGTTCTTCTCATTGAACTCCACGTGTGCAAATCTGGCCTTTCTGCCCCCGTCGCTTTTCGCATAGTTCTTCACGCTGCTCTTCACATAGTTTCTCACGGGTGCGAATCGTGGATATTTGCCCCCGTCGTTCTTCTCATTGAACGCCACGGGTGCAGATTGCGGGTTCTTGCCCACGTCGCCTTTCATGGATGTTGTCCCGAACTGCGGCAAGGGCCCGCTCAGCTCAGGGTGCTTCGCAATTCGCCGCGTGCCATGCCGCTGTTCGGTTTACCCATCATAGTGATGACCGCCCTGTACACATCATGAAAACAAGTTAGGTTACAGTGCGCCTGTGTCTGAAGATGTCCCGGGATTCACGTGTGCAAATCTGGCCTTTCTGTCCCCGTCGTCCCTTTATTTCATTGTCACGTGTGCAAATCGTGGGTTTCTGCCCCCGTCGTTCTTCTCATTGTTCGTCACGTGTACGGATCCGTCTTTTGCCACGCGGATTTTCTTCTAAAACGTTTCTTGTTCTTGATTAATTGTAGTATATTCGTAGAACGAATCAGGAAAGTTATCCTGACACTGATAGTTGATATAGTATATAATAATCGGTGCGTCAGACGGGTAAATGTTCTGACGTATCACAAATCTAACATTATGAAAAAATATTCTTTTCGTGAAGCAGAAGCGAAATGCGAAGCAACGTTTTCGTACACTAAACATGATTGGTGGCATCTTTACACGCTGGGGAAGGAGACATCGATAATCTTTTCCGATGATGACGACTATCGTTATTCCATGAATCAGATGGCAAAATGCAGTAGTGAGTTTCCTGAATTGGCAATCGTGGCGTTTGAATTGATGAGCAACCATCTTCACATTGTATTGACAGGAGAGGAAATATGGGTCAATGATTTTTTCGCGGTGTTCCGCCACCGTCTTGTTCGTTATTTCGCTAAGCGGAATGTCGTTCTTGCTGATGAATTTAAGATGACACTCAAGAAGATTAAGGATCTCGCTTCATTGAGAAACGTGATCGTGTATGTCAATCGTAATGGTTATGTTGTCCAGCCGAATCATACGCCGTTTTCGTATCCCTGGGGTACTGGATTTTGTTATTTTAACATGGAACCGAAAGGCTTGCCGCTTCTTAAGGATATGCCATACAGGGATTTGCGAAAATTTTTTAAGGCTCGGCCCCCAGAAAATCCGGAGTCAATGCAGATGATGAACGGATATGTGATGCCATCCTCTTATTGTGCCGTAAAACTAGGAATGGCAATGTTCCGTGACGCTCATCATTACTTCTCATTGTTGACCAAGAATGTGGAGGAATACTTGGGGATTGCCAAGGAATTGGATGATGGTGAATTCCTGACTGACAATGAAATGTATGCCCAATTGTCAAAGATCTTGCAATCAGTATATGGTGTATCTTCCGTAAAAGAGTTGTCTAAGGCGCAGGTCCGGGAACTGGCGAAAAAGCTGCACTATGAGTATCGTTCTTCCAATGGTCAGGTCAGCCGTATGCTTGGTCTCACCAAGTATGACGTTGATGCAATGTTTCCGCTTTCCAAGTCCCGAGAGTGATAGGACGGCGGGGGCGAATCGTGGTTTTCTGCCCCCCGTGGCTGGATTCACGTGTGCAGATCCGGCCTTTCTGCCCCCGTCCTTCTTCTTATTGAACTTCACGTGTGCAGATCGCGGGTTTTTGCCCCCGTCGGCTTTCATGTATGTTGTCCCGAACTGCGGCAAGAGCCCGCTCTGCTCAGGGTGCTTCGCAATTCGCCGCGGGCTATGCCGCTGTTCGGGTTCCCCATCATAGTGATGGCCGCCCTGTGCACATCATGAAAACA
>ERZ779890.3470-NODE-3470-length-14090-cov-2.823940_pt1 | contig 14090 bp, 9 predicted proteins | sample MGYA00511553_ERZ779890 | MGnify/ENA primary metagenome ERZ779890 (study PRJEB29588, sample SAMEA2152064) | human gut metagenome | biome: human gut; feature: human-associated habitat; material: faeces | place: Denmark | collected 2008/2010 ...
TAGAAACAGAACTTCACCATTTGCATTTACTGGTAATAAGTTTGAATTCCGTATGTTGGGATCTTCCAACAGTATCGCATGCGCCAACATGATGCTTAACAGCGCAGTGGCGGAAAGCCTGAAGATCTATGCGGACAGACTGGAAAAAGCAGAGAATTTTGAAGAAACCCTTCATGCCATGATCCGCAAGACGATCAAAGATCACAAGAGGATTATTTTCAATGGAAACGGTTATGACGATGCATGGATAAAAGAAGCAACGGAAAAGCGCGGACTGATGAACTATCCGTCAACGCCGGACTGTATGCCGCATCTGCTGGATGAAAAAAATGTCAGGATGCTTACTTCACATAAAGTATTCTCCAAGGCGGAACTGGAATCAAGATGCGAGATTATGCTGGAAAACTACTGTAAGACGATCGTAATAGAAGCAAATACTATGGTGGATATGGTTAAAAGAGAGATCATTCCGGCTGTGGAAGCCTACGCAATGGAACTGGCAAGGACAGCTTCTGCGAAGAAACGTGTCGATGAGACATTGGCATGCCGTTATGAAAGCGGCCTGATAAAAAAACTCTCTACACTTACAGACCAGATGGCAGTCAGGACGGATGCATTGGAAACAGCTCTGATAGAACTTCAGGACGTGAAGGATATTGTGGCGCAGTCTTATCAGATCCGGGATACAGTATTGACCAGAATGCAGGAGTTACGAATTGCCTGTGATGAAGCGGAAACCGTTACAGCAAAAAAATACTGGCCGTTCCCAACCTACGGGGATCTGCTTTTCAGCGTAAAATAGCAAAGATAACAAAAAGGGAGGGGTTATCATGTACAGTTCTGTAAATACAATCTGGGTATTATTTGGCACAGCTCTGGTCTTCTTTATGCAGGCAGGTTTTTCCTTGTGTGAAGCGGGATTTACAAGAGCGAAAAACACCGGAAATATTCTGATGAAAAACCTGATGGATTTCTGCATTGGAACACCGGCATTCTGGCTGGTAGGATTCGGACTGATGTTTGGAAAAGGTTCCGGAATCATTGGCAGCTTTGACCCGCTGATCCGGGGCGAGTACAGCCAGGCGCTTCCTTCAGGCGTTCCTCTGTGGGCGTTTGCGATCTTCCAGACTGTCTTTTGTGCGACATCCGCCACGATTGTGTCAGGAGCAATGGCAGAGAGAACAAAATTCAGCGCTTACTGTATTTATTCTGCAGCGATCTCACTTCTGATCTATCCGGTTTCTGGCCACTGGATCTGGGGAGGAGGATGGCTTTCCCAGATGGGATTCCATGATTTTGCAGGATCTACAGCCGTACATATGGTAGGAGGCATCTGCGCTATGATCGGTGCGAAAATCTTAGGTCCGCGTATTGGAAAATACGATAAAAACGGAAAACCGCAGGCGATTTTAGGGCATAACCTTACATTTGCAGCGCTTGGCGTCTTTATCCTCTGGTTCTGCTGGTTTGGATTTAACGGAGCTTCTACGGTAGGTATGGACAGTGATGCCCTGATAGAAACAGCGGGAAGGGTATTCTTTAATACTAACCTGGCAGCTGCTGTCGCCTGCTGCGCGGCTTTGATTTTCACCTGGATACGTTACAAGAAACCGGATGTCTCTATGACTTACAATGCAGCATTGGCAGGTCTGGTAGGCATTACAGCGAGCTGCGATGCGGTAGATGCGGTCGGCGCGGCGGTCATTGGAGTTGTCTGTGGAATCCTGATTGTACTGGCGATAGAATTTTTTGATAAAATTGCAAAAATAGACGACCCTGTAGGCGCTGTTTCCGTACACTGTGTCTGCGGCGCTGCAGGAACGGTTCTGACCGGTCTGTTTGCCACAGGGGAGACTACAGAGGCAGGACTTTTCTATGGAGGCGGCGCGCACTTTCTGGGAATCCAGGTATTAGGCGTGCTTGCTGTAGCAGCGTATGTTGCGGTGGTTATCACCATTGTATTTTTAGCAATTAAACATACCATCGGGCTGCGTGTAAAACCGGAAGAAGAGCTTGCCGGATTGGATGTTTCGGAACATGGACTGTTTACCGCATATGCCGGATTTTCTATGCTGCCGGACACCATTGCGGAGGATGTGGACACCAATACGGTCTTTGCCATGGGAGATGTGCCGGAAGCTGAAGCTGTACCGGTGAAGACGGTTCCTGCATTTGAAGAAGGAACGCCGAAATTCACGAAGGTGGAAATTGTCTGCAAGGAATCAAAGCTTGAGGCATTAAAAGCGGCAATGATGAATCTGGGAATTACAGGCATGACCGTATCGCACGTTCTTGGATGCGGCGTACAGAAAGGAAAACCGGAGTATTACCGCGGCGTACAGATTGAGGCAAACCTGCTTCCGAAAATCCAGGTAGAAATCGTGGTGAGCAAAGTTCCTGTCCGCAGTGTTATCGAAACGGCTAAGAAAGTGCTTTATACAGGACATATCGGAGACGGTAAGATTTTCGTTTATGATGTGGAAAATGTTGTAAAAATCAGAACCGGTGAAGAGGGCTTTGATGCTCTGCAGGATGTAGAATAAATTTAAAATAAGGGAACTGTTTACAGCGCGCATGGAACAGTTCCCGAAAAATGGAGGTAAAATGTATGTGTTCGATTATGGGATATTGCGGACCGGTAGTCGATTTAGATAAATTTAAAGAAGGTTTCCAAAGAACCATTTCCAGAGGTCCGGATGACAGCCGGATCGTTGATACGGGAAATGGTCTTCTTGGATTTCACAGACTGGCCATTATGGGATTAACACCGTCCGGAATGCAGCCTTTCCAATTGGATGGAAGTTACGTGGTCTGCAACGGAGAAATTTATGGATTTGAAAAGATCAAAGAAGAATTGTCTGACCGATATAGCTTTGCAAGCGATTCAGACTGTGAGATCCTTCTGCCCTTGTATAAAGAATATGGCACAGATATGTTTGCTATGCTGGATGCAGAATTCGCATGTATTCTCTATGACGGCGATACAGGTGAATATATTGCGGCAAGAGATCCCATTGGAATCCGTCCTCTCTATTACGGATATGATGAAAAAGGTGTGATCCTGTTTGCAAGTGAAGCGAAAAACCTGGTAGGGCTTACTGACAAAATCATGCCTTTTCCTCCGGGATATTATTATAAAAACGGCAGTTTTACCTGCTATTGCGATATAACAAAATCAGAACACATATGCCGGGATGATTTAGAAACCGTATGCCGGAATATCTACGACCTGCTGATCGAAGGAGTAAAGAAACGGCTTGTAGCGGATGCGAAGGTAGGTTTTCTGCTTTCGGGCGGGCTGGATTCCTCGCTCGTCTGTGCGATCGCCGCTAAAGAGAGCCGGAAACCTATCCGTACGTTTGCCATCGGGATGCGTGAAGACGCCATTGATTTAAAGTATGCGAAGCAGACAGCAGAGTACATCGGAAGCGAACATACGGAAATATATATGACGCCGGAGGAAGTGATCGATACGCTGGAAGAGGTGATTCATGTTCTGGGGACTTACGATATTACTACGATACGTGCATCTGTGGGTATGTATCTGGTATGTAGGGCAATTCATGAGCAGACAGATATCCGCGTACTTCTCACCGGTGAAATATCGGATGAATTATTTGGATATAAATATACTGATTTCGCCCCCGGTCCGGAGGCGTTCCAAGAAGAATCCGTGAAAAGAATCCGTGAACTTCATATGTATGATGTACTAAGGGCAGACCGCTGTATCTCTTCCAATTCTCTTGAGGCAAGAGTTCCGTTCGGAGATCTGGATTTTGTGACTTACGTTATGGCAGTCGATCCGGAACTGAAAATGAATCATTACGGAAAAGGAAAATATCTTCTCCGTCATGCATTTCAGGAGGATTCGTACCTTCCGCAAGAAATCCTGTGGAGAGAAAAAGCAGCGTTTTCAGACGCAGTAGGTCATTCCATGGTGGATTATCTGAAAGAATACGCAGAATCCGTTTACACAGATCAGGAGATGGAAACATTATCAGAAAAGTATACCTATGCACGTCCGTTTACGAAAGAATCTTTGTTGTACAGGGAAATCTTTGAAAAATATTATCCGGGGCAGGCGGAAATGATCGCCGGATTCTGGATGCCGAACAAAGAGTGGGAGGGGTGTGACGTCAATGACCCTTCAGCCAGAGTGCTTTCAAACTATGGAGAAAGCGGAAAATAATAGAAAGAGGAATGACAATTTATGACAAAGTATATTTTTGTGACCGGAGGCGTGGTATCCGGGCTTGGAAAAGGAATTACGGCAGCCTCCCTTGGGCGGCTTTTAAAAGCCAGAGGTTATAAGGTGGCCGCTCAGAAGTTAGATCCTTATATTAATGTAGATCCGGGAACTATGAGCCCGTATCAGCATGGAGAGGTGTTTGTCACGGAAGACGGCGCGGAGACAGATCTGGATCTGGGACATTATGAGAGATTTATTGATGAAAACCTGAATAAATATTCCAATCTGACGACAGGAAAAGTCTATTGGAATGTGTTGAATAAGGAAAGAAGGGGAGAATATCTGGGCTCTACTGTTCAGGTGATCCCGCATATCACCAATGAAATCAAAGAATTTGTCTATCGCGTAGGGAAACAGACGGATGCAGACGTGGTAATTACGGAAATCGGAGGAACAATAGGAGATATTGAATCCCAGCCTTTTTTAGAAGCAGTCCGCCAGATTTCTCTGGAAGTGGGACGGGAAAACAGCCTGTTTATTCATGTGACACTCGTCCCTTATTTAAGCGGCTCGGACGAACACAAATCAAAGCCTACGCAGCACTCTGTACGGGAACTGCAGGGAATGGGAATCCACCCGAATCTCATTGTACTTCGGTGCGATAAACCTTTGGAGGAATCTATTTTTCAGAAGATTTCTCTTTTCTGCAATGTGAAGCCGGACTGCGTGATCGAAAACCGCACGCTGTCAAATTTATATGAAGCGCCCCTTATGCTGGAGCAGTCCGGCTTTTCTTCTGTAGTTTGCAGAGAGCTTCATTTAGAGGCAAAGGAAGCCCGGCTTGAAGACTGGAAAAAAATGGTGGAACAGATAAAAAATCGTACCCGGGAAGTACATATCGGACTGGTCGGGAAATATGTAAAGCTTCATGACGCCTATCTGTCCGTAGTGGAAGCTTTAAATCATGCAGGCTATGCGCAGAATGCTTATATCCGTATTCATTGGATCGATTCAGAGAATATTACGAAAGAAAACGTAGCTCAGATTTTCCGGGGAATACACGGGATCATCGTTCCCGGCGGTTTTGGAAACAGAGGAATTGAAGGAATGATCACTGCAGCTGAATATGCCAGAAAGAATCGGATTCCTTATTTCGGGATCTGTCTTGGCATGCAGATTGCCGTCATTGAATATGCCAGGAATGAGGCTGGACTTCCGGAAGCACATTCCGGGGAATTTGATGAGCAGTGCAGGGACAAGGTTATTGATTTTATGCCGGGACAAAGTGATGATATTGATAAGGGAGGCACACTCCGACTTGGAAATTACCCTTGTGTGATTCAGCCGGGAACACAAATGGAGCATTGCTATCAGCGCTCGGTCATTCAAGAGCGCCATCGTCACCGCTACGAATTAAATAATCAGTACCGCGAACTGCTTACCGATGCAGGTCTGGTGATCAGCGGAACTTCCCCTGATGGCCGTTTGGCAGAAACCATCGAGCTTGCGGATCATCCGTTTTATATCGGAGTGCAGTTTCATCCGGAATTTACAAGCCGCCCCAACCGGCCGCATCCGCTGTTTCAAGGATTTATTTCAGCGGCTTTCCATGAAAATACGAAACAAGAGGAGTGAACAGATATGGCGATTCATGAAGAATGCGGCGTGTTCGGAATTTTAAGCAGAAAAAGAGAACGTCTTGGGAAACTGGTTTATTATGGACTCTATGCACTTCAGCACAGAGGGCAGGAAAGCTGCGGCATTGTTGTAAATGACGATGGCGTCTTTTCGTCGTATAAGGATTTGGGGCTTGTAAGCGAAGTATTTTCTGAGGATACTCTGGCACATCTTTCGGAAGGAAATATGGCCGTGGGACATGTGCGGTACGGAACGACAGGAAGAAATAATCGAAAGAATTGTCAGCCTATAGAGGTGAACCATCAGAAAGGGAAAATGGCGCTGGCACATAATGGAAATTTAAGCAATGCGTTAGAGCTTCGTGATAAATTGGAATTATCAGGAGCAATTTTCCATACAACCAGCGATACAGAAACGATTGCGTATATGATTACAAGAGAAAGGCTTACTGCGCCTAGTATCGAGGAGGCGGTAAGCCGCGCCATGACTTCTTTGGAAGGAGCATATTCTCTTATATTAATGTCTTCTGCTAAAATGATCGCAGTGAGAGATCCGTATGGATTCCGTCCCCTTTGTTACGGGAAAATGCCGGACGGCTCCTATGTGATTGCCTCGGAAAGCTGCGCCCTGACATCTGTAGGCGCGGAACTGATCAGGGATCTTCTTCCGGGAGAGATCCTGGTATTTAGCGAAGAAGGCGTCGAGTCGCGCCGGGAACACTGCGGCACGCAGAAACAGAAGACCTGTATATTTGAATATATTTATTTTGCAAGACCGGACTCTGTCATTGATAAGATCTCTGTATCAGCAGCAAGAATTCAGGCTGGGAAACTATTAGCACAGACAAAACCGGTCAAGGCGGATATTGTAATCGGCGTTCCGGACAGCGGTCTGGACGCGGCGCTTGGATTTTCTGAAGTTTCAGGAATTCCTTATGGAATCGGACTTGTCAAGAACAAATACATTGGAAGAACTTTTATATCTCCCGGTCAAAAAGAACGGATCGATCTGGTGCGGATGAAGTTGAGTCCGATCCCATCGGTTATTCAGGGAAAACGAGTAGTTTTAATTGATGATTCCATTGTAAGAGGAACTACAAGCAGACAGCTTGTAAGTCTTTTAAGAGAGGCAGGCGCAAAAGAGATCCATCTAAGAATCTCTGCACCTCCGTTTCTGCATCCGTGTTATTATGGTACAGACATCGATTCGGAAGAAAATCTTATTGCATCCCACCATGGAGAAAAAGAGGTCGCCACGCTCATCGGGGCGGATTCACTTGGCTATCTTCCGTTGGAATGCCTTCATGAACTGACAGGAACGCATTCATATTGTGACGCTTGTTTTAGCGGGAAATACGCGACTGAAATTCCCACAGATGTCCGAAAGGACCGATTTGAACAAAAATTATCCGAGAGGTGAAACAAATGGAAAAATGGAATAAGAAGCTTCTTCTGGAAGACGGAAGTCAATTTTATGGCTATGGGTTTGGCAGTCAGGAAGAGAAAATAACGGAAATAGTATTTAATACGGCGCCGGTTGGGTATCAGGAGATCCTTTCTGATCCATCCTACACATATCAGACCGTTGTTATGGCATATCCGTTGATCGGAAATTACGGGATTGCAAAAGAAGACTTTGAGACAAAACAACCTTCCATCGGCGGGCTTGCCGTGAGAGATTATAATGATATTCCTTCCAATTTCCGCAGCGCCGCCACGCTGGACGAGGTGATGAAACAGTATCATATTCCCGGTATTTACGGCATTGATACGAGAAAACTGGTAAGAAAGATCCGGGATTTCGGAAGTTGTAAGGCGCTGCTTACAGATGCGCAGACATCGCCGGAAGAAGGATTGAAAAAACTGGCAGGATTTGAGATTCCGAAAGATGCCGTAGAAAAGGTCAGTTCTAAAGAAATAAGATACTGTGCCGCCAAACAGGAAAATTATCTTGTGGCGGCCATTGATTGCGGAATAAAAGAAAATATTATACGAAGTTTAAATGCAAGAGGCTGCAGCGTCATGGTATATCCATGGAACACTTCTTATGAAGAAATTCAAAAACAAAACCCGGACGGCGTCTTTTTGTCTAATGGACCGGGCAATCCGAAGGATGTAAAGCCGGTTCTGGAACTGGTACGGAAAATAAGAGGAAACTTTCCATTATTTGGAATATGCCTTGGACATCAGATGATCGGGCTTGCCTATGGCGCGGGGACTTATAAGTTGAAATTCGGACACCGGGGAGGAAACCATCCGGTAAAAAACTTAAAAACCGGGAAAATAGAAATCACGTCCCAGAATCATTCTTATGCTGTAGATTATGCCAGTCTGAAAAATACCGATCTGGAGATGACCCATATCAATCTGCTGGATCATACAGTAGAAGGAATTGCCTGCAGAAAAGATCATGTTTTCAGCGTCCAGTATCATCCGGAAAGCGCTCCCGGACCTCAGGACAGCGGGTATTTGTTTGATCAATTTATACAGATGATGGAGGAAAACAAACATGGCAAAGCGAACTGATATAAAGAAAATACTGGTTATTGGTTCTGGTCCTATTGTAATCGGACAGGCAGCGGAATTTGATTATGCGGGAACACAGGCATGTCTTGCGCTGAAAGAAGAGGGGTATGAAGTAATCCTGTGCAATTCCAATCCGGCGACTATAATGACAGACCCTGCCATTGCAGATAAAGTTTATATGGAGCCTCTTACATTGGAATATATGGCAAAAATCGTCCGCCATGAGCGTCCGGACGCCATAGTACCCGGAATCGGAGGGCAGACAGGACTGAATCTTGCAATGCAGCTCGAGAAAAAAGGAGTTTTGAAAGAATGTCAGACAGAACTGCTTGGAACTGGAAGTGAAAGCATCCGGCAGGCAGAAGACAGAGAACTGTTTAAAGAATTGTGCGAAAAATTAGGAGAACCGGTACTGCCGTCCCTTGTCGCCAATACAGCAGAAGAAGCCCTTCAGGCGGCAAAGACCATCGGTTATCCGGTAGTTCTGCGTCCGGCTTTTACTCTGGGCGGAACCGGGGGAGGGTTTGCAGACGATGAACAGGAATTTCTGGGGCTTATTCATAATGCGCTTGCCTTGTCGCCGGTTCATCAGGTATTGGTTGAAAAAAGCATTAAAGGTTTTAAAGAAATTGAATATGAAGTCATTCGTGATTCTAATGATACGGCAATTACGGTGTGCAACATGGAAAATCTGGATCCGGTAGGAATCCATACAGGAGATTCGATCGTAGTCTGCCCATCCCAAACCTTGACGAATAAGGAATACCAGATGCTGCGAGACAGTGCGCTAAGGCTGATCCGGGCTCTTAGGGTGGAAGGGGGATGCAATGTACAGTTCGCACTGGATCCTCATTCTTTCCGGTACTACGTTATCGAAGTGAACCCACGTGTTTCCCGTTCTTCTGCACTGGCGTCAAAAGCAAGCGGATATCCCATTGCCAGAGTGTCTGCAAAAATCAGCGTAGGTATGACTCTGGACGAGATCCCCCTTGTAAACACCCCTGCTTCCTTTGAGCCTGCCTTAGATTATGTAGTAACGAAAATGCCTCGTTTTCCGTTTGATAAGTTTGCAGATGCCAATCAAAAGTTAGGCACGCAGATGAAAGCGACCGGAGAGGTGATGAGCATTGGACGAACATTTGAAGAAAGTCTGTTAAAGGCGATCCGTTCCCTGGAAACGGGAGTATTTCATCTATATATGGAGAAATTCGATGAAAAGACAAGGGAAGAGCTTCTTTCCTATATAAAAGCAGGAACGGACGACAGGATCTTTGCCGTTGCACAATTATTAAGACTTGGCTGCAATGTTCAGCAAATTGCTTTTGAAACAAAGATTGACGGCTTTTTCCTGGAAAAAATGAAGAAAATCATAGAAATGGAAAATATGTTAAAAGCAAATCCATGGAACAGGGACGTCCTGCATGAGGCAAAAAGAGGAGGATTTTCCGATCGCGCTGTGGCATGGCTCTGGAATACAGACGAAGATACTGTCTTTCGCATTAGAAAAGAAATGCATCTGTTCCCGGTTTATAAAATGATCGACACCTGCGCTTCTGAATTTGACAGTTATGTCCCTTATTTTTATTCTACTTACGAAGAAGAAAACGAATCGATAGCAGAGGACAGAAAAAAAATTCTGGTGCTTGGATCAGGTCCTATCCGAATCGGTCAGGGCGTAGAGTTTGATTATTCGACAGTTCATGCCGTAAAAACAATACGCAATGCCGGATATGAGGCCATTGTGATCAACAATAATCCGGAAACAGTTTCTACGGATTATACGACTTCCGATAAGCTGTATTTTGAACCTCTCTGTGTCGAAGACGTGATGAACGTAATTGAACTGGAGCGGCCGGATGGCGTAATCGCCTCGCTGGGAGGGCAGACTGCCGTGAATCTGGCAGAGCCTCTGGAATCCAGAGGCGTAACGATCATCGGAACAGACTGCGAGGCGATCGAAAAGGCAGAGAACAGGGAGTCCTTTGAGAAGCTTTTGGCCGCGCTTTCTATTCCGCAGCCCAAAGGTCAGGCTGTAACGAATATTGAAGATGGTGTAAAGGCGGCAGCTGCAATAGGCTATCCTGTGCTGGTACGTCCGAGCTTTGTATTAGGCGGAAGAGCCATGCAGATCGTGGCAAAAGAAGAACAACTGCGGCAATATCTGAAAACGGCGGTGGAGATCAATGAAGAAAAACCGGTATTAGTGGATCATTATATCAGAGGAAAAGAAGTGGAGATCGACGGAATCTGCGACGGTCAGGATGTATTTGTGCCCGGCATCATGGAACTGGTGGAGAGAACCGGCGTACATTCCGGCGATTCCATCAGTGTGTATCCGAGTTACAGCATTTCAGACCATGTAAAAGAAGTGATTCTGGATTATACAAGAAGATTAGGTCTTGGAATCGGAATCAGAGGATTGTTTAATATTCAGTTTATTGTGGATCAGGAGGAAAACGTGTATATTATAGAAGTAAATCCACGCTCATCCAGAACCGTTCCGTTTTTATCAAAAGCCACAGGTTATTCTCTGGCGGATATTGCGACAAGAGTGATTCTTGGCATCAGCCTGAAAGAGCAGGGCATCGACACATGTTATCCGGAAGAAAAGAGTTTCTGGTATGTAAAAGCGCCCGCGTTTTCTTTTGCTAAGTTAAATGGAATGGATGCGTATCTGTCCCCTGAGATGAAATCAACAGGAGAAGCCATAGGATACGATCGAAAATTTCCTCGAGCCATGTATAAAGCCTTAATCGCTTCCGGTGTGAAAATGCAGAACTACGGAACGGTCATGGTAACTCTGGCTGATGAAGATAAAGAAGAGGCGCTGCCTCTTATTCGACGGTTTTATGAAATGGGATTCAATATAGAGGCAACAGTCGGAACCGGAGAGTTTCTGAAAGCGCATGGGATTCGCACTCGTATCCGCAGAAAGCTTAGTGAAAACAGCACCGAAATTCTGGAAGCGATAAGATCCGGCTATGTAAGCTATGTCATTAACACAAGAGCCATTTTATCCGGCGTTCATTATGAAGACGGACTGGCGATCAGAAGGACAGCCATCGAAAACAACGTAACGATGTTTACCTCTTTGGATACCGTAAAGGTACTTCTGGACGTGCTGGAAGAAATTACCATAGGTGTTTCGCCTCTTTACGCATAAAAACAAAAAAAGGAGAACTGCAGAATGATACCAAATATGAATTATCAAAATTTAAAAGAATCTTATTTGTTTTATAATATCGCCCAGAAAACAAAAGCTTATCTGGAAGCACATCCGGGAGCGCATCTCTATAGAATGGGAATTGGCGACGTTTCTCTGCCGCTTTGCGATGCCGTTATCCAAAAACTTCATGAGGCAGTAGAAGATCAGGCTCATAAAACAACCTTTCATGGATATATGCCGGAATGCGGAGATACGGAACTTCGGACAACCATTGCGGCATACTATCAAAAAAGAGGAGTAAAATTAAGCCATGAGGAAGTCTTTGTCTCCAGCGGGGCAAGTGATGAGCTGGGAGATATTTTGGATTTGTTCGGAAAAGAAAAGACAGTGCTGATCATGGAACCGGCTTATCCTGCTTATGTGGATGCGAACGTGATTGCCGGAAACACGATTATCCATATTCCGGCGGGAGAAGAGAACGGATTTGTTCCTGTGCCGGATCCGGACATTGCGGCAGACGTGATCTACATCTGCTCTCCGAATAATCCAACCGGCGCTGTATTTGACCGGGAGGCATTACAGGCATGGGTGGATTATGCCAACAAAATGAATGCCATCATCCTGTTTGATGCCGCATATGAGGCATTTATTGAAGAAGATGACATCCCCCACAGTATTTTTGAAATCCCGGAAGCGAGAACCTGTGCCATTGAAATTTGCTCTTTGTCTAAGACCGCGGGCTTTACAGGAACACGCTGCGGATATACAGTCATTCCAAAAGAACTGTTTCGCGGCGGAATGAGTCTGAACCAGATGTGGGTAAGAAACCGGACGACGAAAACAAACGGTGTATCTTATCTTATCCAAAAAGGAGCTTCGGCTGTATTTACGGAAGAAGGACAGCGGCAGATTCGGGAGGGGATTCAAATCTATAAAAAGAATGGAAGATGTCTGACGGAAGTACTGGATCGGCTCGGCATCTGGTACTGCGGAGGGAAAAACGCTCCTTATATTTGGATGAAATGCCCGAATGGAATGGGAAGCTGGGAGTTTTTTGATTACCTGCTTAATGAAATCCAGGTAGTGGGAACGCCCGGAGAAGGGTTTGGAGCGTGCGGCGAGGGATATTTCCGTTTCTCTACTTTCGGGTCGCCGGAAGATACGAAAGAGGCGGCTGGAAGGCTGGAACTGCTTCTTCAGAAACTGCTTTGATTTCGGGCCGTCATGAACCTGCCTGTAAGGGAGCGCGGTTTTAATCTTATAAATTTTACTTTGATTTAACAATGAAGCGCTAGTCGATTTTACATGTTTTTTATACAATGATATCACAGCGGTAAAATGTAATGTTGTGAAAATGAAGAAAAGATGATATGCCGTACATCCGGTATTTACAATGAGATGAGGAAATTTTGCCTAAAACGTAGGACGAGCGGACATCGGCTCTCTTTTCGGTCTTCATATCAAAGACTGAAGAGCTTGCGATGGAGCTGAAAAAAGATTATACTATTGCCATAGTTACATATAATATGCAGCAGGCAGTGCGCATGTCTGCCAATACGGCGTTTTTCCTTCTCGGAGAAGTGTGGAATGCAACAATACAGAAAAACTGTTTTCAATACCGTCAGATAAAAGAACGGAAGACTATATCACAGGGAGGTTTGGTTAAGCTATGCGTAACAGATTTGACAGACAGCTTCATTTATTGGACGAGCAGCTTACCCATATGGGCGAGTTGTGCGAGACTGCGATTGCAAAAGCAACGCAGGCATTGAAGGACGGAAGCATTGAACAGGCAAAAGTGATCATTGCCGAGGATGAGGAGATTGATCAGATTGAAAAAGATATTGAACGTCTCTGTCTGAAACTTCTCCTTCAGCAGCAGCCCGTGGCAAAGGATCTTCGCAGGATTTCTGCGGCTCTGAAAATGATCACAGATATGGAACGTATCGGAGATCAGACATCGGATATTGCAGAGATCATTTTGTCGTCAAAAGGAGTTGCGGCTACAGATGAGATCCATGTAATCGGTACGATGGCATCTGAGGTGAGCAAGATGGTCCGCACCAGCGTCACGGCATATGTTGAGAAAGATTTAGAGCTTGCACGCAGCGTGATGAAGGCGGACGATGAGATCGATCAGTATTTCGAGGAAGTGCGGGATGAGATGATCGAGTTTATAAGAGAAGAAAAAGGCGAGAACGGGAAACGCATTTTTGATCTGATCATGGTGACAAAATATCTGGAACGTATCGGAGATCATGCGACGAATATTGCCGAATGGGTAGAATTTTCCATTACGGGAGTGCATAAGGATCATGCGATCATACATGCGGAATAATGAACAAAACAAGTAAAGGAGAACTGGAAGAATGATATATTGCGTGGAAGATGACGACAATATCAGAGAACTGGTCATATATACATTGGAGACAACGGGGCTTAAAGCCAGAGGGTTTGCGGATGGTTCGGCCTTTACGGAGGCTCTGGCGTTTGAAACGCCGGAGCTTATTGTATCAAGAAAACCACGCGATAGTCGCGTGGTTCCGTGAAAGCTTTAGCGGTGTATTCAGAA
>ERZ779890.3472-NODE-3472-length-14086-cov-6.072340_pt1 | contig 14086 bp, 12 predicted proteins | sample MGYA00511553_ERZ779890 | MGnify/ENA primary metagenome ERZ779890 (study PRJEB29588, sample SAMEA2152064) | human gut metagenome | biome: human gut; feature: human-associated habitat; material: faeces | place: Denmark | collected 2008/2010 ...
GGCAGCTACCTTGGTGCAAAAGCCATAATAGACGCCCTGAGCAACAGCTTCCAGTGGCTTACAAACAAGGGCGAAAACCCCGACATCCTCTTTGCCGGTAACAATATCGGTGAAGACTATCTTGCCGAATTGACAGCTTATCTCAAGACAAGACGCTTTGGCGTAATCAACATCTCCAAATCGGGTACTACCACAGAGACCGCCCTCACATTCCGTCTCCTGCGCAAGCAATGTGAAGAGCAGCGCGGCAAAGACGAGGCACGCAAGGTAATAGTGGCCGTCACTGACGCCAAAAAAGGCGCCGCCCGTATGGCCGCCGACAAAGAAGGTTACAAGTCGTTTGTCATTCCCGACAACGTGGGCGGACGTTTCAGCGTACTCACCCCCGTTGGACTGTTGCCAATAGCCTGCGCAGGCTTTAACATCGAGCAGTTTGTTAAAGGCGCACAAGACATGGAGAAGGCTACTGCCCTCGGCGTGCCTTTTGACCAGAACATCAGCGCCATCTATGCCGCCACCCGCAACGCACTCTATAACGAGGGAGAAAAGAAAATAGAGATTCTTGCCAACTACCAGCCCAAGCTCCACTTCGTTTCAGAATGGTGGAAACAGCTCTACGGGGAGTCTGAGGGCAAAGACGGCAAGGGCATCTTCCCCGCATCAGTCGACCTCACCACCGACCTCCATTCCATGGGCCAGTGGATTCAAGACGGCGAACGCACCATATTCGAGACTGTAATCTCGGTTAAAAACACCAACCACACACTGCTCTTCCCCAATGATGATGAAAACCTCGATGGCCTCAACTTCCTTGCAGGCAAACGTGTAGACGAGGTGAACAAGATGGCAGAACTCGGCACACAGATTGCCCACGTTGACGGCGGAGTACCTAACATACGCATCACCATCGACACCATCAACGAGTATAACCTCGGCCAGCTAATCTATTTCTTTGAAAAAGGCTGTGGCATCAGTGGCCTAATCCTTGGGGTAAATCCTTTCAACCAACCGGGAGTTGAAGCCTACAAGAAGAACATGTTTGCTCTGCTCGGAAAACCAGGCTACGAAAAGGAAACCAAAGCCATACGAACACGCATACAGTAACAGTCGGAAAGATTTTTGCATGCAAACAGCATTGAAACAATATCTGCAAGACCACGGCTTTGAGCACATACGCCTCAAAGCCGTATTCTTTGACATGGACGGAGTTCTCTACGACTCTATGCCAAACCACGCCACAGCATGGGTCAGAGCCTCAGCCGACTTCGGACTCGGCATGACCGTCCATGATGTCTACATGAACGAAGGGCGCACGGGTTTTTCCACTGTCAACGAATTCACACACAGACAGTTTGGTCGCAACACCACGCCCGAAGAAGTAGAGCATATCTACCAATGCAAGTGTGACTACTATAACGCATTAGCCAAGCCCAACCCCATGCCCGGAGTACTGTCGCTGCTGCAACAGATAAGGCGTGATGGATTTCAGATTGTTCTCGTCACAGGCAGTGGCCAGCATAGTCTGCTCAACCGTCTCAACGCAGATTTTCCCCACATCTTCCACTCTGACCTCATGGTTACCGGTTATGACGTGAAGTATGGCAAACCAAATCCCGAACCTTACCTCATGGCCATGTATAAGGCGGGGGTTCAACCTTGGGAGGCCATGGTGGTAGAAAACGCCCCCCTCGGAGTACGCGCCGGTGTAGCCTCACAGGCATTTACCGTTGCATGCAACACAGGACCACTCCCCGACAAGACTTTCCGCGACGAACAGGCCAACGTCATCATGCCGTCACTGCAGGCCCTCAATGATGCATGGCCCAAACTCCGAGAAGCGTTGGGATAAACCAACGAAGCTGAGTCGGATAAAAGGCTTAAGAACAGCGCCCCAAAGGTTTGTGTGAAAACTTTTGGGGTGCTGTTTGTTTTGACACAACCCTGCCTTATATGCCAAAGGCTATCTGGCTTTGCAACAAGACTTCAGGCAGATTACACAGCGATGTTGCGATATTCCGCTAATTAGTGGACTATTGTCAGCTAACTTAGTGGACTATTGTCAGCTAGCCTAGCGGAAACCAGTCCACTAAGTTAGCAGAATGAAATTTAGTGTGGTCACGGCGTTTTAATCCTATTCGGTTGTTAGTAACTGTCGAGCATACCAACAGCACCCCAAAAGTTTTCTTACAAACTCTTGGGGTGCTGTTAAGAATTGTCACAGCCTCATCAGCTTTATGCTGTTTCCTTTCTTGTCAAGACCGTTTGCAGTAGCACGGCTTGCCGTGACCGGCTTTCGGGGCGCATTTTTTCACATCAGGCCTATGGTGTTTGTTTTTGTGACCAAACATCTGACGTTCTATTGCCCTGTCAGAGTTGTAGGCATTAAACTGCTCGGCAGACATTATGCCTCTCAGTTCACGCATATATGCCACTCCGCCATGTTTTGCTACAGGCTTTCCCTGACGTCCTACACATGGTTTGTCCTTGCATTTTCCGCCTTTCTTTTCTTTTTTGCCACTACACCCTTTTTTCTGTTTCTTGTCACATGGGGCTTTGTCGCATTGGCTGAGTTTGCGTGTGTTAAGGTCAAGCAGTTGGGCACGCTGGTCTGGATTAAGGTCGTAGGCACGCACCATGCGGTCGGTTATCATCTGTGCTTTCTGTTGTGCCGACAACCCTGCTACAGGGTTCTTTGTTTTGCGGCATTCTCCACACTGGCTGTTCTGTGCATCTACACCAAGAAACACTGCCATTACTAAAAACGAAATCAAAATTCTTTTCATAGTTTCATAGGTTAAAATGTCGTTCAATATTTGTTATGTCTGTTTGACCGCACAACTGCCTCTGCGGTTTAAATGGCTGCGTCATCTTTTAACATTTCTTCCGTTTGTTGCGAAACATGCGCTACGATTGTAACATTTTTTTGCACCTCGGTAATATAAACCCAAATCGGTCATTAGGACTTATTTGGAATAAAAAAACTCCTACCGTTCCGGCCTCAAGAGGTCGGAACGGCAGGAGTATCGCTGTGTGGGAGGAGTGTTACTTGATAACCTTTCTGCCACCCTGAACATAAATGCCGCGCTTGGCAGTTGTCGTCACTTTGCGGCCTAAGAGGTCGTAGATGTTCTTGTCGTTGTTGTCAAGTGGATTGGCTGTTGCGTCAATGATGCCCGTAGCATCGTCGGTATCAACGTCTATGATGGTGAACACATAGCTGTCTTTCAGGTCAGCATTTACGCGCATGACATTGTTGTCGGTGGTGATTCCCCAGTATTGCGGAGCGGCGTTTGGCGTAACGCTCATAAGGGCCCATTTGCCACCTTGCTCGCAGAAGATGAGCGAGTTCCACTCCGAATAGTAGGTGTTGAGATTGATGCGTCCATCCTCATCAAGAAACTTCCTGCCGTTGTAGGCAATCTTCCAACGACCCGAAGTGGCATCGGTGGTGATGATCCACTTCTGATACCTCTGCAAACTTGCGTCCTTGGCCTTAAACGTGGGGCGGCTGTGTGCCGTGAGCGCAGGAATGGTGGTGAGGCATTCGCCCTTGGCGTTCTTGATGTAATAGCTCTTCCCGCTTACAATCACGGGGTGCTCGGCATCACCTCCCTTCACGGGTACAATCTCAAACACTGCATCGTTGACATGCAGAATGGGGTTGTTGTCCTTATCCTTGCTCAATGGCGTATCTTGCTTGAAGATGCGTGTGGCATTGGCGTTCAGGAACTTGCGTCCAACCTTTGATGTGGTTTGTATGGCATACTTGCCGTTTAGTCGGTAGATGTCGTAGCTATGCCAGTCGGGGTCATAGGGATTGAGGTTCTTGTCGGCCCAGAACTCACCTTTCTCGTTGAGGTAGCGGCCGTCCTGTGTGTTGGCTATCTTATATCGACCGGTGTTGGGGTCTACACTGATAGTCCACTCGCACTTTTGCGGCTGTGCGTCATCGATATTGTCAGCCCAGATGGGCTTGTCGCCTGTGCGGTCGGCCGACGCGTTCTTATTATATAGGTACTTGCCGTTGTATTTGATGTAGTAGTTGCCTGTCTCGAGCACTTGTGCAGGGAAGTTCTCCCACCCCTCTGTGTATCTCTCCTTATAGGCAATGACCAGTTCGTTGAGCTGTTGTTTGAGGAACGGCTCCACCTTCTGGCTGGCCACCACGGGTTTGGCGCTCTTGATGGTGCCGGTGAAGTTGCGTGAGATGAGTGCGTCCTCTTGGGTCAGAAGAGCCTGTATGTCGCGGTAGTTCTGGAGGAACTTGGCGGTGTCGCCACTCTCCAAATACTGCCACATCTCCACTATCTTCTGTCCGCGCTGGCCCATATACTTCATCTTCTGAAGCCACGGTGTAATCTCTGTGATGAGGGCCGTGTTGTAGGCGTCGGCAAGCAGTGCATCGGCCGACGACACCATGAGGTCGAACTGAGCCCCCTGCTCTTCAAGCGTTGCATTGACGTTGAAGTTGGGACTCTCGCCGTCGCGCCGCAGTCCGTGTACGGTCCATCCCAAGTCTACATTGTGTTCGCAGAATACGTGGAAAGCCTCAGAGTTGGTGGGCATAAGATACCGGATGGCACGCTCCCAGTTGGCCTCGGGATTGTAATCCTTCATGTTCCAAGCATAGTCGGCCACGCCATAGAGTGCCACTTTGGATGCCTCGGCATACTCCATGGGGTTGCTGGTAAAGGCCGTCATCTTGCCTCCGAAGGCGTTGTCGCCTTTGTCGTTGCCATAGAACTTGCCCATGAGCATGTGCCCAATGCAATAGTCGTTCACAGGATAGTTGAGCCAGATGAAAGGTGCCATGCCGTTGGTGGCAGTCTTGAAGAAGTCAAGATCGCTCTGGTTTATCATGTCGGCCACACCATCGCCTGTCCACATCACCTCTATGCCCTTGTGCAGGCCGTTGCCCAAGCTGCGCATGTAGGCATCGTTACGGTTCCAGCCAGTATAGGCGGCGTTATACTTGGTGGGGCACATAGAGAGACGGTTCAAATCATCGTGTTTCTCTATGAAATTCTTCCAGACATAGTTACACTCTGCCACCTGCAGGTCGGCATCGGCATCACCGAAGTCGTCGAAGAAAATGGAGAAGTTGCGCACGCCGAGCGAGTAGACATGCTCCAGCTTATTCACTACGGCCTTGAAGTCGGCCTCGGTGTTTTTGATAGAGCCACCAGTATGAATCGACCACACAAACGACACATGGTTTTTCTTGGCGGCCTCAACCAAGCCACGTATGATGGCGGCTTTGTCGCTGGGATAATTCTCACGCCACTTGGTACGGTGATAGGGGTCGTCCTTCGGACCATAGACGTAGATGTTCATCTTGTTTTTGCCGTAGAACTCAAACTGGCTCTTGCGGTCAGCATCACTCCACGGGTTGCCGTAGAAACCCTCGATGACACCACGCTGTGCGCAAGCTGGATAGTCGCTAATCTCCACCGACATGACGTCGGGCTGCGACAGGATTTGCAATAGTGTCTGCACACCATAGTAGGTGCCGGCATCATCGGTTCCTGCCACAATAATGCCACTGGCTGTCACACTCAGGTAATAACCCTCTGCCGTCTCGGGAATTTTGGCCTCCACGGCATTAACTGCTGCCTCTCCCTTTTTGCCCAGAATGATACTGATGCCGTCGTCGGCCATAGTCAACTGTTCCTGAAGCAGAGCCACAGCATAGGTGTCGGTGGTCTCGGCATGGGTGAGCGCATACTTGGCATGGGCCGACGAGAAAGCCTTGTCGCCCCACGTCACTGACTGTGGCACAGGCGATATCTGCACCTGTTGCGCCCGCACCATTACTTGAACAAGGAATAAACAAAGTAGCAAGAAACTTGCTTTTTTCAAATAGTTCATCATGTCTTAGAGTTTATGGTTTTAATTAGTGTCCCATTAAAACGGGATGAGTTAAATAACTTATCAAACGATTCCGGAATAGTTACTCAATGAGCTGAACGGCCGGTGGTTTATTCATGGTAGGTCAACAATATTGGTTCAGACAAGCGAAGCGGGACACATAACGGTTCTGTCATGCCTGGCGAACATAGTTGTCAAACGGAGTCCGCACAGAAGCGGCAGATATGTAGACATCCTTGCTTCGTAATACGGCAACCTTTTGAACAAGGCGACAACAATGCAAACTTCACGCCACTCATAGCGAGCTTGCAGGAAACCATTCCTGTGCAAAACTAAGCATTTTTAGTCAAAAAAAGGCAGGCGTGGGGCATTTTTTGCTTCTCAAATTATTAAAAAACACAGACATCAACCTGTTTTTTAACACAATTCAGTCGTAGGGAACAATAGCGGGCTATTTTGAGCTAAAAACAAACGACACAGATGCCTTATAAAAACAAAAGGTCACTCGTTACCGTTTCTCTCGTTTCTCCTTCTCAAGTTCGGCAGGAATACGGAAAGCCGTGTATAGTTCCAACATGGCCGCAATCAGCATCACTATGAGCCACTCGTTGTGGCGCACATACTCTATGCGATAGACATTGCCAAACATGGCCACACCGCTGAGCATCAGCAGCAAGGCACCTATTATCTGCTGACGGCGCAGACGTCTGAGGACAAAGTTGCTGCCTTCGTAGCTTTCCATCATCTGTATTGAAGCAAACATCAACGCCCCAAGACAATAGACATAAGGTGCGGCCTCAACCTCTATAGGATTTAGCACGGCACCAAGCAGCATCAGCAGACCGCCAAGCCGAAATACGAGTATCTGGATTTTATTTAGCTTCTTCATCAGATTGCGGATTTTCAAAAATATAGACATCCTCGTTGGGACTTTTCATATAGTATTTCTCGCGTGCAATGCGTACCACGGCATTCGGGTCTGACTGCAATTCCTTATACAACTTGGTGTCACGATTAAACTGGTCGTTGTAGGCATCAATCTGCGACTGCAGGTCACGCTCCTCCATGTAAAGGCGGTAGCGCACATACAGGCTGTTAGGGTCCAGAAAGCCTATCAGACACAAGAATGCCGCAAGAGTGGTGATATACTTGTGGGCCACAAGAAATCTGAATATTTTCTTCAGTTTAGACATCTACAATATATTTTTCTGCAAAGATAATGCAAAGTTACCGCAAGTCGAAAACAATCATAAAGAAAACGCACGGTTAAACCCAATTCGGGCATTAGGACTTATTGTATTTTGTTTTTTAGCAGAGCAGATGGTGCAAGTCTATGCGGTCTATCATGACTGTGGAACCGTGATATAGACGTATCATAACGAGCCTCCTTTGGCAATTTGTCCAACCTGCTCATGCTCGGCAGAACCCAAATGAGTTTGGCACTGCACTCGCTCACTCGCAGCTTTCCTGCAACAATAGCTTGCCATACTCTGAACCATGTCGTCCATAGGTTGCGTGTGCATAACATCATAGAAGTCATGTGCCACTTTGATAGCCCCATACCTATTTAGGTACTTATACGCTTCCACGTCAGTCATTCCGTAATGACTGGCAAAAGCGTCAATGAGTGCCACAATATACTCCGATATGTCCTTAATACTGAACATCGTTTTCGCTATCTTTGTTTGTAAAATTACATATATTCTTCGAAAGTCAGCATAAAATCCTTTTAAATAAAGTCAAAATACCCCAAATTTACATTTCTAACACCTTAAGCAAACATGTTTCTTTCAAAATTGCCATCGTTTCCATGCTAATCTTTGCTAAGCAGTTTTTTCATTTAGGGGTTTCTGAAATTTTTGTTTCCACTTTGTTTCTTTAAACCACAACACTTAACAACACACAATGATTATCAATATTACGAACAACAAGCAGGATGTCAAGAATAAAATCATGCTCTTTCTTGTTATCCAGACATTATACATTCTGCGAGAGGTTGCAGGCGAATATATTCTTTTATCACCAGAACGCTGCAACAGCAACAAAGTCAGCGGAAAATGCGCTTTGTTGACTGATTTTGAGTAATTTTGCAATTCACAAAAAAACACGTCACACATGCAAAACCATTCATCCTTAAAATCTGACACAGCAGGCTTCTTCCTCAATATAATATCTTCATGCCTGGGATTTGTAATCGGTTCCGTGATACTCGTTGTCTTCGGTATAATATTGATTTGTGTGTTTGTCTTTGCTGGTGATGAAAATGCCGCCATCAAACGCAACAGTGTTCTCAAGATACAACTCAGCGGCATCATGACCGAAAAGAGCAACACCGACGACTTGGTATCAATGCTTGGCGACAGCGACCCAACGGTCAGTCTGGAAAGCATACTCAACGCCATCAAGGCTGCAAAGACCAACGACAACATAAAGGGCATAAGCATCGAGGCAGGACTGCTTTCTGCCGACCCCGCATCGCTTGAGGAGATACACCATGCACTGGCCGACTTCAAGAGCACAAAGAAGTTTGTCTATGCCTATGGCGACCACTACACCCAAGGAGCGTATTTCGTCTGCTCTGCCGCCGACAAGATTGTTCTCAACCCCATCGGACAAGTTGACTGGAAAGGCCTCAGTTCACAGACTGTTTTCTACACCGACCTGCTGGCAAAGCTTGGCATCAAAATGCAGGTGTTTAAGGTGGGAACATTCAAGAGTGCCGTAGAACCATACACTCTTACCCAAATGAGCGAAGCCAACCGCACCCAGGTAAACGCATTTCTGCAAGACATCTGGCAACGCTTCGTGAACCTCACGGCGCACCAACGCCACCTGACACCACAGAGGCTCAATGCCCTTGCTGACAAATATATGGGACTGGCCCCAGCACAGGAGCTCAAAGACTGCAAACTGGTAGACGAACTAATGTATCGCGACGAATATATCGACATGCTAAAGAAGAAAACCGGCACAGACCCCGATGACGAGTTGCGACAAGTGTCGCCACAAACCATTGCTTCAAGCGTCACTATGCCAAGCGCAGAAAACTCTATTGCCGTTATATATGCGGCAGGCGACATTGTCGATGTTAAGGAACTCGGACTTATGTCAAGCCAAGCCATTGATGCAACCACCATGGACAAGGCCATCAGGGAAATATCAAAAGACGACAACACCAAGGCCGTAGTAATACGCATTAACTCTGGCGGTGGAAGCGCCTACGCCTCTGAACAGATCTGGCATAGTGTCAAAACGCTGTCGCTCAAAAAGCCCGTGGTTGTTTCAATGGGCGGCATAGCCGCATCGGGGGCCTACTACATATCATCGGCAGCCAACACAATAGTAGCAGAACCGACAACTCTGACTGGCTCCATAGGCATCTTCGGTCTCATTCCCGATGTAAGCGTGCTGCTTGACGACAAACTTGGACTGAAGTTTGAGGCGGTCAAGACCAACCAGATGGCAGACCTGGGCAACGTGTCGCGACCGTTCAATGAAGACGAAAGCCGACTGATGCAGTCATACATCGACAACGGCTACAAGCTCTTTTTGAAACGGGTAGCCGATGGACGCAATAAGACCATGGCTCAAGTTGACAGTATTGCACAAGGCAGGGTGTGGACTGGACGTCAGGCTAAGCAAATAGGGCTGGTAGACCAACTGGGAGGCCTGCAGACCGCCATAGACATCGCTGCACGCCTGGCAAAGATTCAGAAGGACAACTACACCATAACGTCATATCCGAAAGAGGAACCCTGGTATACATCAATAGGAATGAGCCAAGCTCAGGCGCAAATGGCCGGCAAGGCTGTACGCACCGCAATGGGCGACCTCTACGAACCACTCTCTGCTCTGCATTCGCTGAGCAGAAAAGACCGCATACAGGCACGTCTTCCCTACATTATAAAAATAGATTAGAACGCACACACTACCCTATGGCAACAGCACAACACAAGCCGTTCAAGACCTATCCCCTGCTCAGACCGCTCGCATGGGTCTACCGTCAAGTCATGAGGCAACGCAACAGCAGATTTGATGACGGCAGACTGAAGACCGAAGCATTCGGCCTGCCCGTAATCAGCGTGGGAAACATCAGCGTGGGCGGAACAGGTAAGACCCCCATGTGTGCCTACCTGGTGGAGCTGCTCTGCAACACAGGCCACTCGCCCGCACTTCTGTCGCGTGGCTACGGACGCACGACCAAAGGCTTCCGCAAAGTGACATCGGCCGCCACGGCGGCCACGGTAGGCGATGAGCCGCTGGAACTGTACAAGCGGCACTGTGGCACAGTTGCAGTATATGTTTGCGAAGACAGGTGCGAGGGCGCACATCGCATTATTGCCGAGAATAACGGCACCGACGTTCTGGTACTCGACGATGCCTACCAACATCGCTACATTGACCGTGACCTCAACATAATGCTTACCGACTGCAACCGTCTGTACACCCGCGACAAAGTAATGCCAGAGGGGCGTCTGCGAGAAGACCCCAGCGGAGCAAAACGGGCAGATGTCGTTATAGTCACCAAGTGCCGGCCTGACATGACAGAAGGCCAAGCCACGGCCATCAGAAACGAGCTCGGCCTCCAGCCTTGCCAACAGCTGTTCTTCACAACCATAAAGTATGCCGCACCAACAAGCCCCTATCCCGACATCAGAACCGAAGAATCTGCCACAAGCCTAAAGAATGCAAAGGTCCTCGTATTTACAGGAATAGCAAACCCCACCTCCCTTACAGGCCATTACTCACACAGATGCGCCTCTGTCAAGACACTGGCTTTTGGTGATCACCATGCCTTCAGTTCCAACGACATAAGGCACATTGCGGAGGCTGCTGCCGATGCCGACATTGTCATCACAACTGCAAAGGACTTTCAACGGCTGCCTTTGGACTTGCCACAAAGCCTGAAACAGAAACTACTTGTACAACACATTTCCGTAGGGTTTCTCTTTGACCAGCGGGAACAGTTCAACGACATCGTCAGACTAACCATTGACAAATACAAAACAGAACCATAGACAAAACACTACACACTCATTCTCTTATGGCACGCACAGAAATATCCACACTTGGCGAATTTGGTCTGATAGACCACCTCACTAAAGACATAAAGCCTATTAATGCCTCTACAGTTAAGGGCATAGGCGACGACTGCGCCGTTATCAACCCTGGCAACATGCAGACTCTCATAAGCACCGACCTGCTGCTTGAGGGCGTGCATTTCGACCTCACCTACGTGCCACTCAAACACCTGGGCTACAAGGCAGCAATGGTCAACATCTCTGACATCTATGCCATGAATGCCACCCCCACCCAAATGGTTGTAAGCCTTGGCATCAGCAAGCGTTTCTGCATCGAAGACCTCGAACAACTGTATGAAGGCATACGGCAGGCATGCAAAAACCACGAGGTGGACATTGTGGGCGGCGACACCACATCATCGCTCACCGGTCTCACTATAAGTATTACTGTTGTGGGACAAGCCACGGCCAACGACATAGTATGCCGTTCGGGCGCCAAAGACACCGACCTGATATGCGTGAGTGGCGATCTGGGGGCAGCCTATATGGGACTGCAACTGCTGGAGCGTGAAAAATCTGTGTTCCAAACACAGAGCAAACAATACAAAAACGAGGAGGCAGAGTTCAAGCCAGACTTTGCCGGCAAAGAGTATCTGTTGGAACGCCAGCTCAAACCAGAGGCCCGCGGTGACATCATCAGGAAACTCAAGGAAGCCGACATCAAGCCCACGTCAATGATAGACATCTCAGACGGCCTGTCATCAGAACTGCTGCACATCTGCCACCAGAGCCATGTGGGGTGCTCCGTGTATGAGGAACGCATACCCATTGACTACCAGACTTCAATGCTGGCAGAACAGTTCAACCTAAACCCGCTCACATGCGCCCTCAATGGTGGAGAAGACTATGAACTGCTCTTTACCACAGCACTGTCAGACTACGAAAAAGTGCGCGAAATCGAAGGAATACACATCATAGGCCGCATTGAAAAAGAGTCTATCGGATGCCAGCTCATCATGCGCAGCGGTGACGAATACCCGCTCAAAGCACAAGGATGGAATCATATGGACAGAGAGGAATAACACACACTTTCATTCCAAGCAGAAGCCCAGACACATTGAAATTAAACCAATCTGCAAGTGTCCGGGCTTCTGCGTGCATTGAAACGTGTATTGTTGTTAATCCTCCTATGTCATGGGAAATTACCTTGCATCAACTGCATGTTGTATTGAGCATCGCGAACGTAAATCCGCACCTCAGGATTGTCCAAAAAAGACTTGGGAACCCGTTTCAGTATCTTGGCTATCTGCGGCGTTATGACCGGATAGAAATACCGCGATGTATATTCTTGAAAATATGCAGTCCCAAGCACGTTGTCGGAGTTGTCGATAATAAACGCTGTCCAAAGTTTGTCAAGCCTGTCTTGAAGTTGCACCGCCCTCCTCTCCATGCCGGCATAGGACTCTGGCGTGGCATCACGGATTATGAGGCGCGCCATATCGCGCGACGTACTCTGAATCTCATTTTGCAGGCGCGAGTTCTCTCGCAGAAACTTATATAGCCTTTCGTTGAGTGAACCGCCCTTGACCACACTTTCCGCATCCGTAAACTTTATCGAAATTTCACCAGTCTCGATAACCAACGGAAGCAAACTGTGGTCTCCTATATATAACTGGGCGATACAGACAGTGTCTAATACCCCCTCAAACCCAAACCTGCCGTGGCTGACCTCTGACGAATCATAGGAACACAGACCCTGGTTTGACGGAACCTTCAAATAGAAAGTGCTGCCCTCATAACCATCAACCGAGGAACTTCCCAAAATGTTATACTGGTCGCTACACGATGAGGTCACCAGAGCCAAAACTCCTGCAATCCATAAAATATGTCTGCTCCAAATGCTTCTCATAATCTGAATGCAAATATAAACGATAAAAACGAAACCTGAAACAAAAAACAACGACATTAAACGGCATTTTAGCATACTTTTGTTTTTGAACTTTCCACATTACTATATTTTAACAAAAATCTGTGAGCCACACCGTGGACCATGGAAAATCGAGTAGGAGGTAAACACTAATCATAGGTGTTTATCTCCTATTTTCGTGTTTACCGACCTCTCACACCACCGTACATGCGGTTCCGCATACGGCGGTTCCTATTTTGGGTGCCATTCGAGATACGTCCCCATTAAAGTAGCATACCCTGCTGCACGTAGATTGTTGTTACTTATTGCAGTTGCTAAAATAGGACTATTAGCTATATGCCAATAACCCTTACGAGTATTACCCCATTCGTATGCTTTGTATTTATTAATACCACATCTTATGAGGTTTGCCACTTTTGTCTTGACTTTCTTCCAAGCTTTCCATATACACATGCGTATTCTACGTCTTAACCATTCGTCTGTTTCAAGCAAGAGACGCTTCATATTGGCAAGATGATAATAGCCGACCCACCCTTTTATGTATTCTTTCAGCTTCTGCTTTCTCTTGGCATATCCCCATCCGTTGCTGCGGTTTGTCAGTTCTTTCAACCTTGACTTCATCTTGGCTTTGGACTTTGGATGCACCGTGAGTTGGCATTCGCCTTTCATTACATAAAAGGAGTAGCCGAGGTATTTCACTCCACGCACATACGACACTAAGGTCTTTTCCTTGTTGACTTTGAGATATAGAACATTTTCTATAAATCGCGTTATAGACTCCTTCACTCGCATTGCAGCCCTTTTGGACTTGCAGAATATCATCGAGTCATCGGCATAACGCACAAAGGGGAGTCCTCGTCGTTCGAGTTCTTTATCCAATTCGTTGAGCATTATATTGCTCAACAACGGACTTAGCGGTCCTCCTTGGGGAGTTCCTTCCTCGCTCGCTTCAAACAAACCTTTGTTCATTACACCACTTCGGAGATACTTGTGTATAAGACTAACCACTCTGCCGTCTTTGATGGTACGGCTGAGAATTTCTATGAGTTTGCTATGGCTTACGGTGTCGAAGAAGCGTTCAAGGTCAAGGTCTACTACATATATGTAACCCTCGTTGATTATCCTTTGCGCTCCACGAAGTGCGTCATGACATCCTCTTCTCGGACGGAAGCCGTAGCTCGTCTTGGAGAATTGGGTCTCATAGATGGGAGTCAGTACTTGGTTTATGGCTTGTTGCACCAGACGGTCTACTACTGTAGGTATTCCCAAC
>ERZ779890.3482-NODE-3482-length-14058-cov-4.789831_pt1 | contig 14058 bp, 10 predicted proteins | sample MGYA00511553_ERZ779890 | MGnify/ENA primary metagenome ERZ779890 (study PRJEB29588, sample SAMEA2152064) | human gut metagenome | biome: human gut; feature: human-associated habitat; material: faeces | place: Denmark | collected 2008/2010 ...
GGTATGCTTTTGCTCCGCTCTTTTCCATTTTCTTAACAAGCTCTTCTGCATATTTGGTTGGGTGCAGCTCCAGGAATGCCTGGCCGAAGCATGCAGAGAAGGTAGGAGTCGGCTCGGTAATTCCGCGCTCGGTTCCTGCAAGTTTTGCAGTAAATCCGGACAGGAAGTAGTACTGAGTCTGCTCTGGTGTCAGAACAGATACTGGCGGAAGTACGCCGAATGCATCTGCGGACAGGAAGATAACATTCTTAGCTGCCGGTGCAGAAGAAATCGGGCGAACGATGTTCTCAATGTGGTTGATCGGATAAGATACACGAGTATTCTCGGTTACGCTCTTATCATTGAAGTCGATCTTGCCTGCTGCATCAACGGTAACGTTCTCAAGCAGAGCGTCACGTCTGATTGCATTGTAGATGTCCGGCTCAGACTCTTTGTCCAGGTTGATGACTTTTGCATAGCAGCCGCCCTCGAAGTTGAATACTCCGTTGTCGTCCCAGCCGTGCTCATCATCACCGATCAGAAGACGTTTCGGGTCTGTGGAAAGAGTTGTTTTTCCTGTTCCGGAAAGTCCGAAGAAGATTGCGGTGTTCTCACCGTTCAGGTCTGTGTTTGCAGAGCAGTGCATGGAAGCGATGCCCTTCAGCGGCAGATAGTAGTTCATCATGGAGAACATACCTTTCTTCATCTCTCCGCCGTACCATGTATTAACGATAACCTGCTCACGGCTTGTAATGTTGAACATTACAGCTGTCTCAGAGTTAAGTCCTAATTCTTTGTAGTTCTCAACTTTAGCCTTGGATGCGTTGTAAACAACGAAATCCGGCTCAAAGTTCTCAAGCTCCTCAGCTGTCGGCTGAATGAACATGTTTGTTACGAAGTGTGCCTGCCATGCAACCTCAACGATGAAACGGATAGCCATACGTGTGTCTTTGTTAGCTCCGCAGAATGCATCTACTACGAAAAGTTTCTTGTTGGAAAGCTCCTTCTTGGCAAGATCTTTAACTGCATTCCATGCTTCCTGAGTTGCCGGATGGTTATCGTTCTTGTACTCATCGGATGTCCACCAAACTGTGTCTTTGGAGTTCTCATCCATAACGATATATTTGTCTTTAGGGGAACGTCCTGTGTAGATACCTGTCATTACATTGACAGCACCAAGCTCACTGACCTGACCCTTCTCAAATCCTTCAAGCTCCGGTTTGGTCTCTTCCTCAAATAATGTCTCGTAGGAAGGATTGTACACGATCTCAGTTGTTCCGGTAATACCATACTTTGTTAAATCGATTTTTGCCATCTTAACATTTACCTCTCTTCTTTAATAGTAATTATGATAGCCACCTACTGCTGCAGGTTTTTGTCATCCTGCCATAGGAATTGGTCATTCCAACATCCCTATCCACAATTATACATAAATTGTACGTAAAAGCAACCAAAAAAATTCATTTTCCGCAAAAAAATGATAAATCTTTAACAGTGACGTTTTGGTACTGTCAGATTTTACTCCATCTATACTTGACTTTTTCAGAATAATGGCTACAATATATCTGATTATAGTTATTATATATATTTATAATAGCAACTATATGATTTTAATATATAGAAAGAAGTGATTTCTATGTCAGATATTCTGATCAAACGTAATCATATGGAAATCCCTTGGCACAACTACGTAAGTACCAGGAACAGCCAGCCCATTACCGAAGCTTCTCTTTCCGAAAAAGCTTCCCTGATCGGCCGTACAGGCATGATGCTTCTCTCCTGTGGGACCGGTGCCTGGCGGGTACGGAGTTCCATGAATACATTGTCAGAAGCACTTGGTATCACCTGTTCCGCAGATATCGGACTGATGTCTATAAGCTACACCTGCTTTGACGGTGAGAGCAGTTTTTCCCATGCACTTAGTCTGACTACCACCGGCGTAAATACTTCCAGACTGAACAGGCTGGAACATTTTGTCAGTGATTTTCCTGCGGAGGGTATCCATATGAGCGGTGAAGCACTGCACAGTCAGTTAGATGAGATCGAGCGGATCCACGGGCTTTATTCCCCTGCAGCCCTGGGACTGGCTTCTGCACTGGCCTGTGGTGCATTTACTTTTCTTCTGGGCGGTGGCCCGCTGGAAATGATCCTGGCTTTTGCAGGCGCAGGCATCGGAAACGCCATCCGCTGCAAGCTTGGCAAGCATCATTTTACTCTGTTTATGTGCATTGCAGTTTCTGTTTCCTCCGCCTGTCTTGTATATGCAGGCTTCCTGAAGCTGGCAGAGCTTCTGTTCCACATTTCCGTCCAGCATGAGGCCGGATACATCTGTTCCATGCTGTTTATCATTCCGGGCTTTCCGTTTATCACAAGCGGGATCGACCTTGCCAAGCTGGATATGCGTTCCGGTCTGGAACGACTGGCCTACGCCATTATTGTTGTAATGGTGGCTGCTGTCTCTGCCTGGCTGATGGCACTGCTTCTTCATCTGAAGCCTGTGGATTTCCTGCCTCTGGAGCTTTCGGCAGCTCAGAGGATCCTGTTCCGGCTTCTGGCAAGCTTCTGCGGGGTATTCGGCTTTTCGGTCATGTTCAACAGCCCTGTCCGTCTAGCCGCAGCTGCCGCATTCATCGGCGCACTGTCCAACACTTTACGTCTGGAGCTTGTTGATCTTGCCGGTTTCCCACCTGCTGCCGCGGCTTTTTTCGGAGCACTGACAGCCGGACTTCTGGCCTCCCTCATTAAAACCAAAGTGGGATATCCCAGGATTTCCATTACCGTGCCATCCATTGTGATCATGGTTCCCGGACTTTATCTCTACCGGGCGATCTACAATCTGGGGATCATGTCCCTGAATGTTTCCGCCTCCTGGTTTGCAGCTGCGATCCTGATCATCGTTGCTCTTCCCCTGGGCCTTATTTTCGCCAGGATCCTTACGGACAAAATGTTCCGCTACTGCACCTGATGGACATACAAAAAGGACTGCTTTCTATAGCTTCCGGTCATCAGCTATCCTTCTGATAACCGGAGCAATACAAAAGCAGTCCTTTTTTGTACACTCTATTTCATTACGATCTCATCAGCGATCCCGATCATTTTTTCCAGGCGGTCCGCAAATTTATGGATGGGGAGAAAAACGCCCAGTCCATCATAACGTTTGCCACCATCCTCCACAGAATCCTGCCCATAATACACAAAGGCTCTTGGAAGCTTCTTCTGAATTGCCATCATGATATCCCATACAGCCGCATAGGCCTGTGCCTCCGTTTCCTTTTCCTTTATGCTGTCCGGAAGCTCATACACCAGCAGCACACCGATATGTTCGCCCATTTTGTACTCTTCCACTTCCATGGTAGCTTCATCATAGGCATGGCGCTTCCGGTAGCCATACGCCAGATACATCTTTACGCCCTGCTTCTCCCTGTATATCCTGCGGAACCGGTCGTAATCCCTGTCACTTACATGGATTCCCTTTTCCCGCAGAAAATTTCCTTTTTCATCTGTGAGAAATACCGGATTCTCCTGTCCATCTGCATTGAACCTGAACGGTGCCAGAAAAGAATTTCGCAGAAGATCAAACATACTGTTCTGGCAGATCGCCATAAGGAGAGCTGTCAGATCACGGTTTTTATATGCGTCCAGCAATGCATAGGCGAATTTTTCCGGAGGAAGATATCCGCATTCTATGTCTGTATCCGCATCCATGGATTCATAGAAGGTCTCCGTCAGCCGTCTGCACGCCTCCGGATCCTTCAGGATCTTTTCAAATAAAAGCTCCGCCTTTTCCTCTCTTGGGAATAATGTGCTGTTTTCCACAATTCCTCACCCTTTCTAATCTCTATGTTTGCTGGAAAACATCAGAATAAAGCTGATCAGAAGCAAAACATCCGATACCCAGATTGCCGGGATCCCCAGCCTCATGGACAGATTTCCTCCGCCACCGGCTCCAATGGCAAAAAAGAAAATTATTCCGAAATAATAAAGAGCCTGCTTCAGCTGTTCCGGACGTTTTTCACGACAATACACGGACAACGCCGCCGTGCCGCTTCGTAAATTTCCGATGCACATGGTGCTTGCATAGGAATAACCGCCCACCTTCCGGAAGGTCTGTACCTGCATAGCGCAGGAAAAGGATACCAGTACGGTTGCCAGCATATCCAATTCTCCCGGCATAAATCCCACAACAAAAAGGATCAGGATCTCGATCAGCAGGATCATCTGCCTCCAGTGAAGTTTTTTTGCATATTTAAAGGTACTCTGGATCCGCTCCGCCGCTACAACACCAATGGCAAAGGCTAAAACAGGGAACAGGTACCTTAAGCCCTCTCCCCACTGTCCTGTCATAAAATTTTGGCTCATCAGAACCACGTTGCCTGTCTGGGCGTTGGAAAACACCTCATCTCTTGTAAAGTATGTGTAGGCATCCTGAAATCCGCCGGACATTGCCAGAAATACACTTGTGATAAAAGCTTCTGACATCTGCCGGTCTGCACTCTGCAGCTTTCTGCCTCCTGAAACCACTCTAAATCACTCCTGTCATTGATTTTTTTCCTCGGGTGTATTATAGTTTGCTCAGAAGCAAATGTAAAAAGTATTATTAATATCGTAAACATATTAAAATCATATCACAGGATGGAGACAATACATGATCACTTACGACTACTACCGGATCTTTTATTATGTAGCCCAGTATAAGAGCTTTACCAAGGCAGCAAGAGCTCTTCACAACAACCAGCCAAATATCACCCGCTGTATGAACAACCTGGAGCAGGAGCTGAAATGTACGCTCTTTCTCCGCTCCAACAAGGGAATCGCACTTACACCGGAAGGCCGCCAGCTTTATGAACACGTTGCCCTGGCTTTTGAGCAGCTGTCCATCGGCGAGGAGGAAATCCGCCAGAACGGAGAGCTGGAGCATGGTCTGGTTTCCATCGGCGCCAGCGAAAATGCCCTGCGTCTGATCCTTCTCGAAAAGCTGGAGCTGTTCCGCGAGCAATATCCCCATGTTCGCCTGCGCCTCTTTAACCATTCTACTCCTCAGGCAGTACAGGCACTGAAAAATTATGCGGTGGATTTCGCTATTGTCACCACTCCGATCTCCATCCGCAAGCCCTTACAGAAAAAAAGTCTCCTGCGTTACCGGGAGATCCTTGTATGCGGAAGCAAATATAAGGATCTGACCACTGCCCCTATCAGCATCCATGAGCTTCAGGATCTGCCCTTTGTAGGTCTTGCGGAAGGGACCAGCACCAGAGAAATGTATATGAATTACTTTATGGAAAACCGTGTTTCTTTTCATCCTGACATCGAGGCAGCAACTACAGACCAGGTCCTTCCCATGATCGTCCACAATCTGGGAATCGGCTTTTACCCCGAGCCCCTTGCCCGGGAAGTGATCAATGACGGGAAGATTTTTGCCCTTCAGCTTAAGGAGCCGCTCCCTCAGAGAGAGGTCTGCTTAGTCACAAACAGCAGTACTGCCATGAGTACTGCTGTCAAAAAAGCTATTGAATTTATTGTGTAAATCCCTGAGGCGGATCAGCCATTTACATTTATTGTTCCACTGTCCGCTCAATATGCATGGCAAGATAACCGATCTCGATAGGGTCCAGCTTTTTCCCAAGGCTTTTGCCCAGGCTCTCGCAGACATCCTCTGCGATCCTGTAGGATTCCGGATATTTTTCTTCTATATATTCATTCATATCCAGCTTCAGTGTCTCCCCTGTGGAGACACGGGCTACCATATATTTGATATGGTTCATCATACGGTTGTAGGATAGAGAGATCACATCGATCTTTCTTCCTGTGGCCATCTCGATCATGGCAATGCATTCCCGTACCGTTCTTGCTGTCTGCATGGCAACAGACACCTTTTCATCTCCAAGTGCTGAGTGAATATGAAGTGCCACATATCCCACCTCATGCTCGTCGATCTCAATATCCATCCGCTCCTTTAGGATCTTCTTCAATACCTCCGCCACCTTGAATTCGCTGTAAAAAAGCACCTTGATATCATCAGTCAGAGGATTGCTGATCTGCTCATGATTCCGGATACGTCCCACTGCAAAGGAAATATGATCAGCAAGGGGAAACAGGATCCTTCTGTCTATGGTATCCCCAAAGGTCTTCTCAGCTTCTCTCAATATCTCATCTGCGATCTCCAGAAATTCCGGTGCTACGCTCTTTGCCAGTTCTTTTGCTGAGCCACGTTCTGTCTCCTGAGCCAGCCTGTAAATGGTACAGTCTGCCGGAGCCTCAAAACGCTGGCTGACCTTCTTTCCAAATCCCACACCTTTTCCCAGAAGTACATATTCCTGGTTTTCTTCCATATTTATGGCAATGATGCCGTTATTGTTCAATACCTTGCTCACTCTGTACATCTTTTTCCCCACCATTTTTATATATCCTGCCGCTTTTCCACATTCCACCACTGTCTGCCCCGGATTTTCAGTCGACATTTTTGTCTGCAGCTGTTGATTTTCTTTATCGTAACAGAATCTTTCTTTTGTGTAAAGTCCTTCTGACAGACAGTTATTTTCTTTGCCACAGGAAAAGCGCGCCCGGGCATTAGGCGCGCTTTTCACAAAACCAATCCTCTATATTATTGCTGAAAAATTTCCTATTCTTCCACAGTCTCTACTGCGAACAGCGGCTCTCCTGCCTTGATCTCTCCATTGGCAAGAAGGCGTACTCTCTGATTATCCTCGATCTCTGTGCAAAGGATCGGAGAACATAAGGACGGAGCGTTTTCTATAAGATACGGGATGTCAATCTTCATCAACGGCTCGCCTTTTTTTACATGCTGTCCCTGCTCTACCAGGATCTCGAAGCCTTTTCCTTCCAGCTTTACAGTATCAATGCCGATATGGAGGAGCATAGGAAGATCTGTATCTGTCTGGAATCCGATGGCATGCTTTGTGTCAAAAATAAACTCTACCTCGCCGTCTTCCGGAGCACAGATCACCGGGTCCTTCGGTGTGACTACAGCACCCTCTCCCATCATTCCTTCCGCAAAGCCTTCATCCGGCGCTGTGGAAAGGTCTGCGGCGATACCGGTTACCGGGCTGTAGACAATCGCTGTTCTGAGAACCTTTTTCTCTGGCTGCGTGCTGGCTTCGGATGTCGGAGCTGTGTTCTGAGTAGCCTCACCTGTACTTTCTGCTGTACGCTCTGTATCAGACTGAGCCTGATTTTCCGCATTGTCTGTTTCTTTCTCATTTGCACCTTCAAAATATTCATTCGGCGCTGTCTCCAGATAATCCTCCAGCTTGGATTTGATCACAGTTACCTGCGGACCGTAGATGATCTGGACACCCTGGCCTTTTTTCACGATTCCTCTGGAACCTGTTGTTTTCAAAATATCGTCGTTGACTCTTGCTGCGTCATGGACGGTGATACGGAGTCTTGTTGCACAGCAGTCCACATCACTGATGTTTTTCTTTCCTCCAAGGCCGGCTGTGATGGCTTCGCTTACCGGGTCTGCAGATGTACTTCCTGCTGCTTCACCGGCTTTTCCGGCTTCTTTTCTTGCGTTTACATCTGCTTTTGTATAAAGCTTTGTTTCTGTGTCGTCATCCTCACGTCCCGGAGTCTTAAAGTTGAACTTTTTGATCAGGAAGGTGAAAATCACATAATAGAGAATAAAGTAAATGATACCTACCGGGATAATCCTGAACCAGCTTGTCTTTGCATTTCCCTGAAGGATTCCGAACAGGAACAGATCCAGGAAACCGCCGGAGAAGGTAAGTCCTACTGCAATGTTCAGCATATGTGCGATCATATAAGCCGCGCCTGCAAGAACAACCTGTACTGCAAACAATGCAGGAGCTACAAACAGGAAGGAGAACTCCAGTGGCTCTGTGATTCCTGTAAGCATACATGCAAGAGCTGCGGAAAGAAGAAGTCCCCCTGCTGCTTTTTTCTTCTCAGGCTTTGCACAGCGGTACATGGCAAGAGCAGCTCCCGGAAGACCGAAGATCATGAAAATGAACTCTCCGGAAAAATATCTTGTTGCATCAGCACTGAAATGCGCTACATTTGCGGAATCTGCAAGCTGGGCGAAAAAGATGTTCTGTCCGCCCTGTACCATCTGGCCTGCAACCTCCATAGTCCCGCCAACGGCTGTCTGCCAGAATGGCATATAAAATACGTGATGAAGTCCGAATGGGATCAGCGCGCGTTTGATAATACCGAAGATCAGGGTTCCGACATAGCCGCTGCCTGTTACAAGACCGCCCAGAGCATAAATACCGTTCTGGACTGCCGGCCATACGAAATACATCAGGATTCCCACAAACATATATACAATGGTGGAAATGATGGGCACAAATCTGGAACCACCGAAGAAGGAAAGTGCGTTTGGAAGCACGATCTTATGAAAACGGTTGTGCAGAGCCGCAACACCAAGGCCGACGATAATACCGCCAAACACACCCATCTGCAAAGACTGAATGCCGCAGACAGAAGTTACAGTACCTTCCAGAACGCTTTTTGCGATCTGTCCGTCTGCTGTGATCTTGTCATTTACTACCAGCATACCGTTGATGGCTACGTTCATAACGAAGTAAGCGATCAGTGCGGAAAGAGCTGCTACCTCTTTCTCTTTTTTTGCCATACCGATGGCCACACCTACTGCAAAGATCAAAGGCAGGTTATCAAATACCGCACTTCCGACTTTGTTCATGATGACTAGGAGTGCATTTAAGATGGTTCCGTCTCCCAGAATCTTCTGAAGTCCATAGGTTGCAATGGTCGTTTCATTTGTGAAGGAACTGCCGAATCCAAGAAGCAGGCCTGCCACAGGAAGGATTGCGATGGGGAGCATAAAGGAACGTCCCACACGCTGCAAAACTCCGAAAATTTTGTCTTTCATGTTCTCTCTCCTTTTCTTTCGACGTTTTGGAGCGGGAATCTTTTAAGTGGGCAACAAAAAAAGACACCAACCCCCATAAACGTCAAATAAAAATAATAACATTTATGACTGGTTAATGCCTGCTTATCAGTTACACACCAAATCTGAAATACACTATACGGGTTTTGTTCTTCTGTGTCAAGGAGTAATTTGATTTTTTCCAAAAAATATCTCCTCATATCACTATCCGCTCCGTTGCCAATAATCTCTTGCGGAATATTTCCTGTGAACAGCAGCCATATAGTTCCTGTTCTCAGAAAGTATACAGAAACGAAACAGGCCAGAAATTCACTTATCTTGACTTTATTCTCACTTATGATAAGATGAACATAGAATGTCCGGCAGCAATATTTTTTGCTCAGACAACACTATACATTTCATAAAAACGGAGGTACTTTTCCGATGAATACCATCAAGAAATTCATCCACTACTACGGCCCGTACAAAGCGGTCTTTTTTATTGACCTGATCTGTGCAGCCGTTATCAGTCTGGTAGATCTTGCTTATCCCCAGATTCTTCGTACTATGACAAAAACTCTCTTTACACAGGATAAGGATATTATTCTTCATGCCCTCCCTGTGATTGCAGCTTCTCTTTTTGTTATGTACATTGTGCAGAGTCTCTGCAAATATTATGTAACCTATCAGGGACATATGATGGGTGCAAAGATGGAACGTGATATGCGCCGGGAGCTTTTTGACCATTACCAGGAGCTGTCTTTTTCCTATTACAGCAGGAATAATTCCGGTCAGATGATGAGCAAGCTGGTCAGTGACCTTTTTGACATTTCCGAGTTTGCACATCATGGTCCTGAGAATCTTTTTATCTCTCTGGTAAAGATCGTCGGTGCTTTTATCTTCCTGTTCTTTATCAACAAGAAGCTTGCACTGCCGCTGATCCTCCTGGTGATCGTGATGTTTGTGTTTTCCTTCCGCCAGAATGCAAAAATGCAGGAAACCTTCATGGAAAACCGGCGTAAGATCGGAGATGTAAATGCCAGTCTTCAGGATACGCTTTCCGGAATCCGCGTGGTGCAATCCTTCGCAAACGAGGACATCGAACGTGCCAAATTTAAGAAAAGCAATGAAGCGTTCCTTGTTTCCAAAAGAGATAATTATCACTGTATGGGAAGCTTCATGAGTTCCAATCTTTTCTTCCAGGGCATGATGTACCTGGTAACTCTTGTTTACGGCGGCTATCTGATCGCTCAGGGTGAAATGCAGACTGCAGATCTTGCCATGTATGCCCTGTATATCGGAATCTTTATCAGCCCCATCCAGATCCTGGTGGAACTTGTGGAAATGATGCAGAAGGGTCTTTCCGGTTTCCGCCGTTTCCTGGATGTGATGGAAACAGAATCCGAGATCAGGGATGCAGACAACGCTGCGGAGCTTACGGACGTGAAAGGACATGTGCGTTACGACCATGTTTCTTTTCATTACAACGATGATGAAACTCCTGTGCTTTCCGATATCTCTATTGATATCCCGGCAGGAAAATCCATTGCCCTGGTGGGACCTTCCGGAAGCGGAAAAACCACGATCTGCTCTCTCCTGCCCAGATTTTATGATGTGACCGGCGGTTCCATTACTGTAGACGGAAAGGATATCCGCGGGCTGACTCTTAAGAGCCTTCGAAGCCAGATCGGTATGGTACAGCAGGATGTCTATCTTTTTGATGGAACCATCAAGGATAATATTGCCTACGGAAAGCCCGGAGCTTCCGATGAAGAGATCATCAAAGCCGCCAAATGTGCGAGTATCCATGACTTTATCATGGAGCTGCCGGATGGATATGACACTTATGTGGGAGAACGTGGCACACGCCTTTCCGGCGGACAGAAGCAGCGGATCTCCATTGCCCGTGTATTCCTTAAGAATCCTCCGATCCTGATCCTGGATGAGGCCACCAGCGCTCTGGATAACGAAAGCGAACGTTGGATCCAGAAGAGTCTGGAGGAGCTTTCAAAAAATCGTACTACCATTACGATCGCGCACCGGCTTTCTACGATCCGTGATGCGGATGAGATCATTGTGATCACGGAGGAGGGTATCGCCGAGAGAGGCACTCATGCTGAGCTGCTTGAAAAGAATGGATTGTATGCTGCGTATTACAATATGTAAAAAAGATACGAGGGAGGGTCATCTCATAGTTGCGAAGCCCGAAGACCCTCCTAGCGTTGGGACGAAAAATGCTAAAGCTCCCACCCTCTTGGGCACGCCTGGTGTTTCATGCCGGAACGGGTTGAATGTTGACTGATTGCAGACGGACGTGGGAGGCGCTTCGCTGTCCCACTGGATGTAGCAATATATAAAAACTGCCGCAAACGCTGTGTCTGGATTATGGCACAGAGTCTGCGACAGTTTTTTTAATGAACTTTGTGAATATTCATTCTGTATTACAATTACAGCAGATAAACCGGAAGCTCGTCTTTAATTCCTACTGGCTGGTTGTTGTCCGGCTCATCTTTCTTTGGGGTGAGGAATTTGGCCTGGAGTTCGTCGGCGTTTCCTCCGCTGATCACGTTCTGGGCTACAGTTCCTGTTGTTTCTGCTGCAGCTGTTTTCTTTGCTGCGGTTTTACGTGCTGTTGTTTTTCTGGTAGTGGTTTTCTTTGCTGTTGTTTTTGTTGCTGTCTTTTTGGCAGGAGCTTTCGCTGCTGTTTTCTTTACAGTTGTTTTTTCTGCTACTTTTTCCTCTGTTTCAGCTTTTACCTCTGCTGCTTTAACCTGGGCCTCTTTTACCTCTGCACCTTTCTCTTCTGTCTTTGCTGTTTTCTCTGCATTTACTGCTCTTGCGATGCTTGCTTTACCTACTGACACGATTCATTACCTCCTCTGCCAATGCTATGTACTCTTTTGCGCTGCGGCTGCTTTTTTTGAACTCCACAACTGGTTCACTGCTGTCCTGGGACCATTCGATGGAGCTGTCTACACGGATAAAAGATTCGAAAAGATAGATTCCTTCCATCTCTTTCAAAGTCTCCATGGTCTGTTTGAAATAATTCTTTCTGGCATCTGCCTTGGTTACTACGATTCCCAAAACCTTTAAATCCGGAGCGATCTCCCTGACTTCATTGAGGAAATCAAACATATTTGCAAGACCAAACATACCCCACGGACTTGCCTCTACCGGAACAAGAACATAATCGGATGCACATAAAATATTCATCACCCAGCCGCCAAGAGTAGGCGGTGCATCAATGAGAATGTAATCGTACACTCCGGAATCTTTAACCTTCTGCAGACATTTCCGCAGGATAAACTCTCTCTGCCATTTTGTAAAAAGCTCATATTCCGCGGAGCTCATCAGCGTAGACGACGGAACCAGATCCAGATTCTCATACTTCGTATGCACGATAAAATCGCTGAGATCCGACTGATGACCGATAGCATAGTAGAGATTCTTTTCCCCTGCTGCCATCTCAAGCACTTCTTCCTCCGAAAAAAAAGAAAGGGAAAGATTCAGCTGCATATCACCGTCTACCATCAGTACCTTCTTACCCATGCCGGCCAGTGCCGCTCCCACATTGGAACAGCTGGTGGACTTTCCGCTGCCGCCCTTATTATTTGCAAAACAGATCGTTACTGTATTTCCCATTACAGCCTCCCGACAACATAATTTCGTATTTTCTGTCACTTGCCCTTATTATAATATAACGTTCTCCTAAAAACAAGCACATCCCCCATAAAACCACGAAAACCGACAAAATAACCTCACATAAAACAACAGTATATACACCCAAAAACAGCAGGTTCCGGATCACTCCGAAAACCTGCTGTCCTGATTCGCTGACTATTATTATTTTACGATAAAAGATTTTCTCTTGCTGACAACATCGAAGATAACCGCTGCCAGAAGAACCATACCTTTAACAACCTTCTGGATATTCTGGTCAATACCCATGATACTCATGCCAAGATTCAGAACACCCATCAGAAGTGCACCAATGATAACACCAGGAACTGTACCGGTACCACCATAAGCAGAAGCACCACCAATAAGTCAATCACAGTCCTTCTCCTGTATGTTTTTCCTTACTGCTCGAATCTGCCCTTCATCTTCACTTCCTGCTCCCACACAGCGACCTTGCCGCGGGCAAACAGGCTGTTGATGTTGAGATTCTCATCCAGTACCAGAAGGTCTGCGTCTGCGCCTTCCGCTACACAGCCCTTGATTCCTTCTTTGCCAAGGAGTACGGCCGGAGTGCTGGTCAGAAGCTGTAAGGCATCCTCCAGCGGCATGCCCTCTCTTACCAGGATCTGGATGGTACGGTGCAGATACTTCGGGGACGCGTAGGTCAGGCCAATGCACTCGCCCTCTTCGTTGAAGCGCGGCTGGCTTCCGAACGCGTCACTGGACATGGTTACATGATCCAGGCTCACATCTTCGCGGTGCAACAGCTCATAGAGCTTCAGAGCATCGGATTCGACCTCCACATCATCGGCGCCGGCGGTGCAGTCAATGTAGCCGCCACGGCGCACCAGATCCGCGCCGGCATCAATCAGTCCAGGATTGCGTAAGATGTGGGTCGGCAGCAGGTTCTTGGCTGGAACGTCGGAATGATCCAGCACATAGAAAATCGGATCCAGTCTTCCCTCTCCGTCACCCATGTGCATGGTTACCAGGCCAGGGGTATTGCTGAGTAAGCCGGCTCTGCGCGCTGCAGTAGCCAGCGCGATCAGCTCTTCTCCGCCTGGGTTGGAGCTTCTGTGGTCCGATACCGCTACCTTCACACCGATCATCGGTGGAACCAGGATGATATCGCGCTCTACACTTCCGGTCAGGGTGGTCGGCGGGTAACCATAGGAACTGGTCAGAGTGTACACGGTCATGCCCTCTTCGGTCAGGGCGCGAGCTTTTGCGACCAGATTTTCCACACTGCGGGTTACGCCATCGGTTCCCAGAAGTCCGACTACCGTGGTAATACCATTTTTGAAGAATTCACTGAGCTGGGATTCCGGTACACGGGATGCCGGCCCCTGCTCTCCGCCGCCGCCTGTGATATGCACGTGCATGTCAATGTAAGCCGGAACAACGGTCTTTCCCTCCAGATCATAGGTTTCCACTCCCGGAAGTCCCTCATATCCCTCAATAGTATCCTGCATCAGAAGGATTTTTTCCCCCTCAATAAGGATATCTTTCTTTCCCAGTTTCTCCGGTGCGTA
>ERZ779890.3483-NODE-3483-length-14057-cov-3.223968_pt1 | contig 14057 bp, 7 predicted proteins | sample MGYA00511553_ERZ779890 | MGnify/ENA primary metagenome ERZ779890 (study PRJEB29588, sample SAMEA2152064) | human gut metagenome | biome: human gut; feature: human-associated habitat; material: faeces | place: Denmark | collected 2008/2010 ...
CCACCGCCATACCATCCACCTCCGCCACCGCCGGAACCATAATTATAATTAGTTCCAGAAGTTGTTGCAGAACCACCTTGACCAAACGAACCATTTGTACCTGCAGCAGTTTGTGTAGCTCCATATCCAGAAGCAGAAGAACCACCAGTAGTTCCGCCGCCATATTTTGTTGTAAGCGAATTTTCTGATGATGAACCTCCACCGCCACCAGCGACAATAACTCTAGCATAAAGATCATTTTTTTCTATACGAACATCGGTTGCACCGCCGCCGCCTTGTCCATAACTACTATAATTATAAGTTCTTGAACAACCTTTTCCTCCTCCGTTAAATCCACCAGGTGTTTCACCTGTTGAAGTTGTAGCTTCTGGTTGTCCACCAACATAAATATATAAATCCGTAGAATTTTTAGTTAGAGTTATGGTTCCGACAGAATATCCTCCAGCACCACCATAATAACTACTATATGAACCTCCTTGAGCACCCCAGCATTCTATTGTATATTTTCCTCTTGGAAGTGATATAGCTTGAGCTGTTCCTGTATAAGCAAAATCCATTACGGCATTAGCGCCAGCATCATAAATTTTATTGTTCATCTTCATAAATACTGGAGCTGCTTTTTTAATTTCATTGTTCATTTTACAATGTAGAGTTTTCTTTTTGATATAACAGGTAATCCTACAATAGCCATTATCAGAATGACCAGTTTCTGTAGTGCCAGAAGGAGATTTAAAAGATTCATTGCCAGATAAATTAGAAGCATCAGAAAGATAGTAAGATGAATTTAGAAGACAGCCTTGAGGATAGTTAGAAGCAGAAGAGGAAGTATAAACGTAACCAGAACCACCTCCGCCACCGCCATCATCATCTCCAGAACCATCAGGATAAGTACCTTGTCCACCGTACCATCCTCCGCCACCGGCTCCACCATAACCTGAAGCGTAATAACATCCAAAACCACCGAAACCAAAACCAGCAGCACAATTAGAAGAAGAGTTTGTAGTACCTTGTGAATTAATAGCACTTAAAGATGAATATGAAGCAGTTTGAGATCCACCATATCCATATGAACCACATCCAAAATTTCCCCTAGTACCAGATACACCACCTGCATACCCGCCACTACAATTAGGACTACCATCAGAACCACCGCCACCTGCAACGATAACACGGGCGTATAAAGAAGCACTTCCAATACGAATATCAGTAGCGCCACCACCACCTTTATAATTGTATCTATATCCACCACCATTGAAACCTCCGGGATAGATTGAATTTGATGCTGATGTAACAGAATTTCCAGATCCACCAACATATATGTATATAGTAGTTTTTTGAGTCAATGTTAAAGTTCCTGTAGAATAGCCACCTTTTCCACCATTACTAGAATTAGAACGATAACCTCCCTGTGCTCCCCAACATTCAAGAACATATTTTCCGGGTTCGAGGGTTACAGATTGAGCTTTACCTGTATAAGCAAAATTCAATACACTTTTTTCCGAGTTTCCACCGTACACAGAAGATACAGAACAAATAGCAGTACAATTGTTATCACATGAAGCTTCACAAGAAAAGCCGCATGAGTTATCACAAGAACCACCACATCCACCTGTACAGGTTCCTTTACATCCGCCAGTGCAGTCATTGGCGCAAGTGGTGGTGCAAGTAGTATTACAAGTGCCAGAACAACCACCAGAACAGGTAGAATCACAACCATAACAACCAGTATAACAACCGGAATCACAATTTCCTGAGCAATTACTTGAGCAAGATCCACCACAACTGGTGCAATCGTTGGCACAAGAAGCAGTGCAAGTATGCTCGCAATCATAAGCACAAGTAGCAGTACATGCAGCATTGCAATCATTAGAGCACCTTTGAGCACAGGCGCTTGTACAGTCTCCATCACAGTTGTTCCCACAGCCAGTGCATCCGGTTACACAAGCACTTGTACAAGCTCCAGTACAGTCATTAGCACATTTGGCAGTACAGTCAGAACAAGTACTTCCTGAACCTCCCTTACAAGTTCCATCACAATATCCAGAACATCCACCAGTACAGTTAGTAGAGCAAGAACCACCACAAGAACCACCACATCCACCAGATGATGAATGAGTGCAGTCAGTAGCACAAGAAGTTCCACATCCATTACTACAAGCCATAAGCCTCACCTTCCTTTCAGTCTTTTATTCATAAGTAATCCAAATATCTCCATTCTTTCCGTCACTAGCTGCAGGTTCCGTTGTTGAAAGATGAATACCTATTTCAGCTAACGACCAACTTACGTTTCCAGATCCATTTACAGATTTACTTGTATTTCCTACAGTAACGGTTCTTGTTGTTCCCCAATTAGCAGTAGTAATATTAGCTGTACCATCAAAATTCGTACCATTAATAGTTCGTGCGGTTTTTAGTTTTTTAGCAGAGCCGCCACTACCTGTTCCGTGAAATATAATCGGCATAGTTAAGCCCTCCTTTTATAAATCTATGTGTTTCCAACCAGAGTTCGTTTTTACGTATAATCCATATTGTGTTGGGTTCAAATTTGTAATTCTGCAGAATCCATTGCCTGTGTGACCAGTTTCAGATGATCCTGTAGGAGAAGTAAAAGAAGTGTCTCCTGCGATTGTTTGAGCATTTGTGAGATAATGAGTAGAATTTAGTAGACATCCGTTAGGGTAATTTTTAGCTGTAGAAGAGGTATAAACATATCCTGAGCCTCCTCCACCCCAACGTCCATCAGAGTCAGAATCACTGTCATAGGCTCCGCCGCCACCGTACCAGCCACCGCCTCCACCACCACAAGAGTAGCCGGAAGCATTTCCGCCTTGACCAAAAGTAGCCTGAGTGCCTGTACTCCAAGTTATACCACCTGCAGTTTGTGAGGCACTACCGCCAGATCTATTTTGACCAGTAGTATAAGAACCGGTAGTGTTATTATAATAGCCATCTCCACCATATTCTCCACCGCCACAACCACAAGGATTAGCATTGGCACTTGTTACACCAGCTCCGCCGCCACCTCCGGCTACGATAACTCTTGAATATAGAGAATTTTGACCTATACGAACATCAGTTGCACCGCCGCCACCTCTACCAGAAGAAATACCAGTTCCTCCACCATTGAATCCTGCAGCAGTAGAAGAGGAAGATCCAGCTCCGCCAACAGATATATAAACAGTAGTCGTTTTAGTAAGAGTAATTGTGCCTTTGGAGTAACCACCATATCCGCCAATGCAACCACTGTAAGTTCCTCCTTGACCACCCCAGCATTCTATTGTATATGTACCTGGTTTTAGAGTCTTAGATTGTGTAGAACCTGTGTAATTAAAATCCATTATGTCATTATTAGCATGAGTAAGGTATATTACATCTGTTAATTTAGTGATTCTTACGTAGCCATTACCTGAATGGCCTGTTTCTGTACCACCTGTTGGTGAAGGGAATGATTGGTTGCCAGCAATGGTTTGAGCATTAGAAAGATAATAAGCAGAATTTAATAAACATCCAGAAGGATAATTTGAAGCAGTGGTAGGAGTATAGACATAACCTGATCCACCACCAGCAGAATCACAATGTAATCCACCTCCGTACCAGCCACCGCCTCCACCAGGCGCTACATCTGTAGAATTACTGGCTGATGCTCCACATCCGAATTTAGCTTGGACGGAATACCTATTAGATTCCTCTGATGATCCTCCTGTACCAAAAGTAGTTTGTTTTCCGCCAGTGCCATGATAAACGCGGTTTGATAATCCATCTTGTCCTGTAGTACCTCCGCCAGCACCACCATTAGCTGCATTATTACTAACGTCATATCCTGCAGATCCTCCGCCGCCTGCAACAATAATTCTACTTAATAGTGAGTTTGTATCTCGAATGTTATTTATAAAATAAGATGAGTGTGAAAATACAGGACTCATTAAAGAAATATCAGAAGCTCCACCACCTCCGCCACCTACGCCAAAGTTGTTAGTACCATAACCATCACCGCCGCCATTAAAACCACCAGCAGTTCTAGTATTAAGGACTCCATTTTGACCTTGCCCTCCTACTGTTATATATATAGTGGTATTAGTTGAAACATTTAAAATACCTGTAGAATAGCCACCTTTTCCACCATTACCATAAGTTCCGTTTGATTGATTGCTATTTCCTCCCTGTGCTCCCCAACATTCTAACTTATACCTACCAGGAGTCAATGTAGCAGTTTGAACCGAACCAGTATAATCAAAATTCATAACAGAACCATTATAATTAGCAGATCCAACGCCGTACATTTTGTTATTATTTAATTTGAAATAAAATGCAGTAGCCTTTTTCATTGAATTATTTATTCTGGTATATAGTGCCGTATTCTTGCATTCAATAACAGTAATTCGACAATATCCGTTACCAGAGTGACCTGTTTCAGATGATCCTGTAGGAGAAGTAAAAGAAGTGTCTCCTGCGATTGTTTGAGCGTCAGTAAGGTAATAAGAAGAGTTTAATAAACAACCTGATGGATAGTTTTTAGCTGTGGATGATGTGTAAACATAGCCTGAACCGCCACCACCACCTTCAGAATCAGATCCAGTAGAGTATGATGAAACGGAGTATCTACTCGCTCCGCCGTACCATCCTCCACCGCCAGCTCCGCCATTATAGGTATTGCCACCAAGGCCAAAGCCAAATGAATTAGTTCCACCAGAAGTTTGAGAAGCTTGTGTTAATGAAGTGTTCCCCGATCCTGCGCCACCGGTTTCACCACCACCATATCCGCCAGTTTCGTTATCTTCACCTGAACCGCCACCACCGCCTGCAACAATAATTCTTGCATATAATGAGTCTTGAGCAATTCTTACATCGGTAGCTCCGCCACCACCATTTCCAGGTTCACCTGTACTCTCGTGAGAAGCAAAACCACCGCCATTGAAACCTCCTTCAACTTTCACATTACCTGTAGAACTAGACATTCCACCTTGCCCACCGACATAAATATAACAAGTAGTTAATTGTGTTAAAGTTAGTATTCCAATAGAATAACCACCAAGTCCAGAACCTGTAACTGTAGCAGAAGCACTATCTTGGCTCCGATTTCCACCCTGAGCGCCCCAGCATTCCAATTTATAAGTTCCTTTAGGTAATGTGACACTCTGAACAGCACCAGTATAATCAAAGTTTAAAATATCACCTGTTTTAATATTACTCATCGCCATACACCACCCACATATCACCAGGTTTACCATCAGTTGTCTTAGGTTCTTCAGTAGAGAACGTCACATTCCTTAACTGAGATTTCATAATATCTGACTGATAAGCAGTTACAGCTCCATTAACGACCGGTTTATTCTGTAATCCATTATAATCAGTTGTACCCGGATCACCTTTATCTCCATAAACACCTATAACTGTTGGAGTAGTGTACAAATGATTATTGTTTGTCAAAACAAATTCATGATAACACCACAAATATTTGTTTGTAGATGTCATAACCTGAGCAGAAGTCGCCCACCCAGTAGTTTCCTTAGTAACACTTTGAGATTGAGAACTAGCAAGATAATGAGGGATAACACTTGATATGCCGACTCCCTGATCACCTTTAGGTAATGTAAAATTCAATATAGCATCTGTATCAGTGCCAGAATTAGTTACTGCAGCTGAAGAACCAGTTTCGGCAGTACCAATTTTAATAGTTGCATTCTTACCAACTCCGGCAAGACATTGTTCACCTTTATAAATTGCCATGTTATCGCCTCCTTTTATAAATCATTTCTTATAACAATAGTAATGGGAATATCTACAGTTGGTTTCTCGGTTGCTTTTATAGTAATTTGATTTGTAGTCTGTCCTCCGTCAGCTAACATTGCATTTTGGTAAGCTTCAATAGCAGCAGATGAAGCATTAGAAGCATAATCTATTTCTACAATATTTGAAGAAGTTACTCCAGATACGGATAATACATAACTATATGGGGCAGAAGATCCAGTCCATTTACTTGCTGTGAGAGTAGTATTAACAAGTGTACTTTTCTTTGCATATGTTTTTTCTGATTTAGTACTTGAAAACGTACTGTTGGCTGTTACAGATGAGTCGTTAATAACATTTACAGAATCATATTCATCAATAACATTGTAATAGGTATTTGCGTTTAAAGTTCCAGCTTTCTTTTTTGCAAGATAATCAGCCTTTGTAATTTCAACAGGAACATTAAGTCCCATCTGAGATAAAGTAATGTCGGCAGTGCCATCGAATGAAGCACTACCAATCTTTCTTGCAGTAGCTAATTTTACAGCTGCGTTCGCATTTCCACCGGCTGAAGATGATCCAGCATAATTATGTGTGTGTCCAGTAGCAGATTTTCCATTTAGGGCAGTTGTAATAGCATTTTGAGTCATGGTACCATCTGTAGCCGACCCAGTTTCGGTATAAAGCTTAGTTATTCCTAAGTAACTTGATGTACCTACAGAATATGTCGTATTTGTAGGGATTACCCATGCACCATCTGCACGAAGAAATTTTAATTGGTCTCCTATATTAGGTGCAGGAACAAGACCAGCACTTCCTGCGGCAGAAGAAGTAGCGCCCTTCATGTTTCCATAAGTATGATCAGTAAATAATGCGTCTGCAGGCACTGACTTACCAAGTGTATATGAACAAGCTACTGGCTTACCACCTGAGAAATATACTGGCTGAGTTGATGATCCAGCATTAGAAGTAAGAGCAGCGGCAGATGATGCGCTACCTGCAGAAATAGCATATTTAACACTTTTTGTGGCATCAGCAGTATTGTCAACATTGCCTAATCCGACTTCACTTTTAGTATGCGTATGTACTTTTGTAGCTTTTTCAGCTAATTTACTATTCATCTCAGTCTCGGTATAATAACGTTCATCATGATTATGAGACGCTGGTGGATAGCTGCTAGGCTTTTCAGTAACTCCAGACCATGGTACAGAAGTAGCAGTTCCGGCAGTATATACTGAATAACCAGCCTCAGAAGATAATTTGCTCTCATCAACAACATAATACATTTTTTCAGTCTTAGTTACTTTTACGGTATCACCAAGCTGAATATTAGCAGTAGTAAGTTTAAAACGTGCAGTATCATCTTCAACAATAACCAGACGTTCTAATGCTCCATGGGGAAGCCTTGCAATATCAATTGTTCCAAAGAGTTTACTTGCGTTGAGAGAAGTAATAGTTGAATCATTATGATTATGCGCAGAAGGAGTATAGGTAGAAGGTTTTCCTGTAATGTTACCCCATGTGACACTACTTGCAGTCGCAGCATTTCCTGTAACATTTACCGTCAGATTATTAGTAACAGGATTATATTTAAACTTATCGCTGTATGCTCGCTTTGTCTCTGTGGTAGAGTCAGAAAACCAAACATGTCTAGCTGCATCAGCAGTACCTTCTCCAGCGGATACATTTGTAGCTGTTCCTGCAGTAGTTGCACTATCAGCAGTAGTTGCATGTTTTACACTCTTATTTGCATCGGCAGTATTATCTACATTGCCAAGCCCTACCTGAGCTTTTGTATGAGTATGCCCGGCAGGAGAGTAAGCACTTGAATTTGTATATGCAGCAGATCCTAATCCATGAACAGGAACAGTAGTTTTATTACCATCTACAGTGAGTGTGATTTTTCCGTTTTCAGTACTTTCTGAGATAGCAACAGACTTTACGGCTTTTGCTAGAGTAATATAAGTTTTGCTTGAGCTATCCCAACGATAAATAGTATTCGTAGCAGTATTTATATAAATAGTATTTATATCTCCAACAGACGGAAATAACTTATTGGAAGCATATGGAAGTATTTCTTTATGATTAGCTATACTTGTCTTCAAATAACCAACCAGTTCTGTTAATCCAGTGAGATTAAGAAATTGTTCTTTCATTTTGCATTAGTCACATCCTTCCATTTTTATTTTTAAAATAGAAGGAGAGCATTGCAGCTCTCCTCCCAATAAAATCAATTGTATTTTTACGCAGTAAATAAACCTTTGATAGACGCACTTGGAATTGCTTCATATCCATCTCCAACAAGCCCCTTAAGAGCGGTGATATCAGATGTGTTCTTAGCAATCTTCGGTTTTTCAGTAGCAAGATCTTTTTCTACAGCAGTAATTTTGCCTTCTGCTGTATCCATTCTGCCTTTAACAGCAGTAATATCTTCTGCATTCTTTTTATCAGCAGCTTCTAATGTAGGTAATTTCTTTTCAAGAGCATCAATTCTACCTACAGCAGCTTCAAGATCAGCAGCTTTTGCATACTGAGAAAGATCAGAGTCTGCGAGAGCTTTAGATACATACTCAGCAATATAGCTTACAATATCTTTGGATGTAGCAGATTCTGGAAGAGTACCGATAAGAGTCTTCAGCTTTGTGATATCCTCTTTATTTGTTTTGATCTGAGAATTCATTGTAGCAGCATCAGATGTATGTGTAGAAATCCAATCAGAAATCTCTTTCAGTGTATCATATGCTTCTGGAGCATCTGCAACGATTTTAGCGACTGCATCTGCAACAGCTTTCTTTACTGATCCGTCACCAGTGCCATTCAGTGTTCCAATAGCTGCTGTATTAGCTGCAACGCTTGCTTTTAATGCAGAATCATCATACTGACCAGTAGTAACAGCTTCTTTGATATAAGCAACTACATTTTTAGCTTTTGCATCAGCAGGAATGGTACCAACATAAGACATTACTTCTGTTTTTGCTGTGTTAGCAGCGCCAGCAGCATCGAAATCTGCAACAGTCTTTCCAGAATCTACCAGATTACCATTTTCATCTAATCCTGCAAGATGACCTTTTACTGCACCTTTTACTTTGTCAGCTTTTCCTGTTGGCTGAGGAATAGTAATAGTAAATGCTGCTTCATCAATAGTTACTGGAGCAGTTTTTGTGTAGAAATAAAGTGTGTATCCGTCTTCTGACTGAGATACTGTTTTAATTGAGTTTTTGACAGCCTCACTGATTTTAGAGTCGATCTGTACGTTATGCAGATTTAAAAACTCCTGAAGATTAGAAAGTGTAGCGAACTGTAATTTTGCCATAATTAGTTTCCTCCTTGAAATATATTTGTTAAATCTTCGGAATCAATACCTCCGAGTTTTCGGTCTAAAGCAGAGTCAATATGTTCATCTAAAACATCCAGAACAGTTTCTTCAATGATATTTGAAACATATTCTTTTACAGAATCAGCACTTGCAAAATTCTGTTCATTAATCCAGCTTTCAGTGACATAACGATCAGTCGTATATTCACCATCTTGCTGAATGAAATACAATGTAATAGATTTTCCTTGCATTTTTGTGATTGTTATGCTGGAAGTATCAGCATCATGAGATACAAGATACAGAACATCGTCTGCAGAAGATTGAACAGTAGTATTGTTTCCGCCAATGATACATTGGCCTTTTACTTTATAAATACCATCATCGAGTGATGATATCTTCACAGGAACAGTAAGTGTACCTATAAGATTTACAATAGGTACGTCAAATAATTTGTTATAAGATAAGCTATTGATATAGTCTACAACAGTGGACTTATCTTCAAGATTACCGATTATATTATCTAAAAGAGTAGAAAGCTCAGAAGATTTGACATAATTATCCAATCCGATTGTTTTCTTGACCTCTTCAATAATATGATCTTTATCTTCATCAGTCATAGATATGTCATAAGAGAAAAGCAGTTTATCTCCAGAGAAAAACATAAGATTTGATCCGATGCATTTTACATCTGTAATCTGTTTATCTCCTTTGACATATTCTAATGTGTTGTCGATGGTCACCCACGCTATACTCTTACTGTCTTGGATGTAACAAAGTCCTGGGTATTTTAGCACCCCTCTTTGTAAAGCCTTTTCTGCAATTTGCTTAGTTGATGCAGAATACCAGGTTGGAATTAACGCCATGCTGTGATCACCTCTTCAATTTGTCATATTCATATTTTGAAATTTCTTTTATTGCATAAATGTCATTATCAGGCGGAAAATTATAGAGACCTTCAATGTGCCATCCATATTTTCCGTCTGAACTTAAAATAGCCTGTGCTTCTGTGATATCACATAGAAGCAACAGACTATGTTTTTCCTGATATTTGATATACAGGATATGATTAAGGACATCTACGACTTCATCATTTTTGATTACTTTATAATACATGTGATATCCTCCTTATAAGAGGGGAATGGTTACCCCTCGCATGAAATTGAGAACATAAGTAAAATTCCAGAATTCTGTCCTGGATAAGAGAACCCATATGTTGCACCAGATTCATTAACCGTATACAACCAGTTTGCAACTGTAGCATTTGGAGATCTGGTCCAATAAGATTTATATTCTGCAGGAGTAGAAGGTTTTGCTTTCTTTCTGGTATCATCATCTGTGAAATAAGCAATAGGAGCATTTGTTTCAGAAATATATGGTTCAGAAGTAGCAGTAGGATCAACTTCGTACAGAGATGGAACATAGAATCTGCAATTAGATACAGAAGTGTCATTAGACTTGTTACCGACAGAAGAATATACTTTAACTGGTTTGATCAACGCTTTCCATAAAGGAGAGATTGCCTTAACCATACGAGTATTCAACCATGTATTTAATGTAGAATCAGCCCATCCACCTGCATTTGTGCTCTTATTATTATAAGGTTTTTCTGTACCAAGGAGATTAGAAGCAACAAATGTAATGTTAGCTCTCTTTGAAGCAACGTCAGACAGATAATATCCTTTAAACTTAGCCACTTCCATAGGGATTATTTCGTGGATCCATGCAGCAATATCCATACATTGTTCTTCACCAAGATCTGCGTACCAGACTTTAGCCCAATGTATAGTGCCTTTTGCAAAGTTTTCATATGCTCCGTCGTCAGCTTTAGAACATCCAAATACGAGAGTGGAACTATGCTCTGGAATCCTAATCGCATTCAGAGTAGTAGAAGACACTTCTTTCCCAGTCATGTTTGAATTGTATACATAAAGCTTCTGACTTCCAGCTTCATGACGGAATACAATAATCTCTCGATTTGTTCCAGCAGATGGAGTTATACTATCAGTATTCCATGAGAAACGAGGTTCCTGAGAATACCAAAGTCTGAATCCATTTGAACCATCACCCTGAAAACACTGAGCAAGAGTGGAGTTTACACTATTTCCTGAATCAAATTCAAAGTCAATAGCAATCGTAAAGTCTCTGTCTTTTTCCATGATCTTTAATCCGGTGTCAATATAGTTTGTTCCATCAAATTTAGTCGCAGTTGAAATAACTTCATGCTCTTCAATGTCGCCATAGCTATAATCAACACCAAGTTTGAAATCTAATGTATCTTTTAATGATAATGATTTTGCTTCAAGTCCCATTTTCATAAGAGTATAAAGCTCAACCTGTGTCATATTGGCCAGATCCTTACCATCAAAATATCCATCTACATATTCGCAGGTTTCATATACTGCATTGATCGTTTTATTTCCATCGACAAATCCTGACTTATCCCATCCTTTAAACAGATTGTACTTATAAGCAGATTCCTCAGCAGTATATACAGGAGTATCACCTGTATATTTTACATAAGAACCATACTGGGCAGTAGATTCTTGAAGAGATAATCCTTTAGAAACATATTTTACAGTATATTCACGAATTTTACTGTCATATACAGCAGTAATAGTTCTGTCAGCAAAGATTCCTGTCATTGAACCTTCCCATCCTTTGAAGGTATAATCAAGCTTAATTGTGCTTTTCTTTGTAGGAATAGGAATCGGATTAACTTCTCTTGTAGTAGGATCAACAGCGTTTCCACCTTTATCTACGTACTGGATATCAAGGATAGTATTACTTTCATCATCATTTATAAATGTAATTTTAAACTGAGTAATGATTGAATCGTAAGTAAGAACAAGGTCTGTCCAGATTCCAGGTTCATCTTCAGAACCAACAAATTCTTTATATTCCTGCTGTCTAACTACAGGAATATGAACAGATCCAGTAAGAATTGACTGCTCAGTAGTAGCGCCATTATCATCAATACCGGCAAGTTTTGATAATTTCAGAAGAAGCGTAGTATCATCAAGATTCCATGAGATACCAGTAATTGTTACGGTACGAAGAGTATTAATAGCAGCATTTAAGATAGCAAGAGCATCTACGATAGAATTCTGACATACAAATGTCTGTAAATTATCGTATCCTGCAACCTTAAGATCAGTTAAGTCTTTGAGGTTCTTGAGTGTAAGAGTGTTGATAGAAGATGGGAGAGAAGCATGAGCAATCTTACCATGATTAGCAAATAATACAGATGTTACAATAGTTCCATCAGCATAAAGATTAATAAGATTTTCACATGCAGACAGGTTAACAGATCCTGTAAGATTTGGACAATTACGAATATCCAAAGTCTCAAGAAGAGTATTATTACCCATATTAAGAGATGTCATAAAAGTATTCTGATATCCAGCTGTATTATTACCAATGATAAGAGTTTTCAGCTTAGAAGCCTTTGAGAAATCATTATCATGAATATAACAAGCAGAGAGGTCATTTAGTGCCTCAATTCTTGATGCAGCATAGATAAGAATAGCTGTATCATCCATATTTGTTAAGTCCGTAGTAATCTGATATTCTTGTCCGGCTTTTGCACGTACCTGAGTAGTTTCTGGTGAATTACCATAAAGTACAGAAATATACATATCAGAATAAGGAATGATTTTCAGAGTATAATCTGGTTTAACTACAACTTTCTTAGGTGTATTACATCTGAACATAATCTGATCAGACTTTACATCTGTATGTAAGAATTTCGTTCCCATATAAATATGCTGGTCACGTTCCCATTGTCTGAGATGATATTTTCCACGCCCATTCATCATCTCATTAAGGAATCTTACTGTTCCAGCACGATATGTTCTTATATACAATCTTTCATAGTGGATTCTCCACAGTTCTTCTGGGAACTGATTCTGCCATGCTTCATACTCATTGATTAAGTGGGAGTCTGACCAACAGTTAGAGTCTACAGACTGATACATGTTTCTTAATTCTTGTGTAAATACATCACGTATTCTGCACCACAATACAGATTCAGCAGCATTGAAAACATAACCAGATGAAGGATTTCCTTCTTCTTTATAGTCAGTATCTTCCTTACCATATGGGAATGACAGCTCACCTGAATTATTAATACCAAGCTGAGTGTCCATATCATATGCCCATAGATCAAATCTATAACCATTATGCAGAGCAGCCGCATCATCATCTATAGTATAATATTTAGCTTTATCACCCATAGTTGTAGCTTCTTCCTGAGTGATATAATGTTTTGCCCAATGCGGGAAAACATTCTTGGCTCTATTGTCAATCATACTATATCTGAGTGTAACTAAATAGAAATAGAGCATTGCATCCTGAATACACCAATCTTTCAAGCCATCTTTAAATTCTTTATCACTGGATGTGATTACAAACTCATAGAAGTCTCTCCAAATCTGTTTGTTATCTGTACGTATTTTCTTTTTTGCTTCATCAGAAGTAAGAGCAGAACCATCCTTAGAATCGCCGCAACAATCATATCTGAATTCAAATGATCCATCCCAGTTATTATACAGAGCATCATATGCTGTATTACCAGTTTTCCATTCAGCTTTACTGATAGGATATTTCATAGTTCCATCTTGGTTTGTTATACCGGTCTGGAATGCAGAGTTTGGAAGAGTATTGTCACTGATTTCAATACAGAATTCTTTCATATCCTCTGGATCATAAGCTCTTGTAATATCAGTCTTCTTTGAATCTCCCATATTACCGAGAGAGTAGAAGTGCCAGTCTGTATCCTGAAATTCTCTATGAGTAGTAATATCAGGATCAGATTCTTTAATAAAGATTACACAGTTGACAAATTCCATAGAGTTTTTAACTTTAGGATCTCTACGTACCGCAGGACTTTCATATGGTAAAAAGTCGTTGAATCTCTTCTGTCCTAATGCATTAGTTGCCATATTTGAAGATGCTACATTTACTTTAAAATTCCACCAATTATTTGGAACAGAGTTTCTTGTAAGACTAATCTTAC
>ERZ779890.3489-NODE-3489-length-14019-cov-2.550272_pt1 | contig 14019 bp, 14 predicted proteins | sample MGYA00511553_ERZ779890 | MGnify/ENA primary metagenome ERZ779890 (study PRJEB29588, sample SAMEA2152064) | human gut metagenome | biome: human gut; feature: human-associated habitat; material: faeces | place: Denmark | collected 2008/2010 ...
TACACCTTTTTCACGTCCCAGTTCTACGATTGATTTGCCTTCCGGAGTTTCATCGGACAGGGAAGACAACAGACAGTTTTCTACAAAACGGTGCAAATCAACGCCCGGTGCCGTGTGGAAGTGAGTGGCCTTACGATTACCGATCGTAATTGTACCAGTCTTGTCCAACAGCAACGTATCAATATCACCGGCAGTCTCTACTGCTTTTCCGGATTTTGTAATCACATTCGCACGAAGTGCACGGTCCATACCGGCAATACCGATTGCCGAGAGAAGCCCGCCGATCGTTGTCGGAATCAGGCAGACAAACAAAGAGATAAGTGAAGCAATGGTGATGACCGTATTACTATAATCGGCAAATGGTTTCAAGGTAACACACACAATGACGAAAACGAGCGTAAAACCTGCCAACAAAATAGTCAACGCTATCTCATTCGGGGTTTTCTGACGTGATGCACCTTCTACAAGCGCAATCATCTTGTCGAGAAAACTTTCTCCCGGCTGAGTAGTCACCATTACTTTTATACGATCGGATAATACTTTCGTTCCTCCCGTAACCGAACTCTTATCTCCGCCAGCCTCACGGATTACCGGAGCAGACTCACCGGTGATCGCACTCTCATCGATAGAAGCCAGTCCTTCAATAATCTCACCATCCGACGGAATCACATCTCCGGCCTCACAAACAAATACATCCCCTTTCTTCAATTGCGAAGAACTTACGGTAATAATTTTATTACCTTCTACTTTTTTTGCCGGTGTTTCTTCCTGTGTCGCTGCATAGACCGGAGCCTCATATCCACTTAAAGAGCCTGCCACGCACGCCGTAACCAGTGCAACTGAAAGAACGGGTGCAAACGGTTTTAATTTTTTACCGGTTTCTTTGATGTCCATCTCTCATTATCCTCTCATTTCACGCAAATTATTTCGTAATAACCTTCATGTCAAGATCCGTTGTAAAGCTGTCTTTCAGACCTTCTGTCACATAAATCGTCCCATCATCTGTCGCAAAGATCGCCTCAAACTCATTACTGTGCGCCTTCCAGAACTCTGCCGCTTTTTCTTCTCCCATGATAAAAAGGGAGGTGGAAAGCCCATCTGCAAGGGTTCCGTCCGAGCTTACGATCGTGACAGATACCAGTCCGTTCTCTGCCGGATATCCGGTCTTTGGATCAATAATGTGATGATAGGTCACACCATCCTGTTCAAAATAGCGTTCATATCCACCAGATGTGATCACCGCTTTATCCCGAATGGATAAAACTCCCAGATAATCCTCTGTGTCGTCCGGACTCTGTACCGCAACCCGCCAGTTGCTTCCGTCTGTCTTGGTTCCGAGTGCCTGTACATTTCCACCCAGATTTACCAGACCACTTGTAATCCCGTTTTCTTTGAAAATATCCATAATCCGTGAAGAAGTATAGCCTTTTGCAATTCCTCCAAGGTCGATTTTCATCTGGTCATCTTCAAAAGAGATTTCTCTCGTATCCTTATCGTATGAGATCTTCGCTGCATCCACATGCTTCAGAAGCCCTGTCAGTTCGTCAGCTGATGGGACACGGAAATTCTGTGTCGGAAATCCCCACGCCTCCATAATCGGATAAATCGCGATATCAAATGCCCCATCCGTTTCCTTATTCAGTTCCAGTGCGCGCTTCACAAGATATCCGCCATCTTCTGAAAGTGTTGCACTTTTCTGTTCATTCAGTTTTACAATCTCACTGTCTGCATTTCCCGTTGATAAAAGTGTATCTAATCTTTCAATCTCTGCTTCAGCGGCATCCACCGCATCCTGTGCTTTTTCTCCATATGCTGTCACTGTCATATAGGTATCCATTGCAAAAATGTCTTTTGATGCCTCGGTATCCTGAGAGGTTCGTTCTGTACTTTCCTTCGAACTGGCTGTTCCTTCACTATTTTTACTCTTTGTTGTATTCTGACCACCTTGACCGCATCCACCCGCGAATACAGATGCGCACAGACAGACCACAATGATTTTATTTTTGAATTTCATTCTGTTTCCTCTTGTTTGTATTATCTAACTTAGAATAGTTTATATTACCGCAAGTTAGTATATCAACATTGAAGTTGTTAGTTAAGAAACTTTCTCATTTTACAATTCATACTTGTATTCAAAAAGAGCTTATGGGAAATGTGCCATTACATTTTCCATAAGCTCTTTCGTTTTTTCTAAGATTCTAATGTTTTACTCATAACATATCTTCGTTTCCCGCCATACTTCTTTGTCTCGAGAACTGCCTTCATCCCAAGCTTTTCCATATTGCGAAAACTGTATATATTATCCGGATGAACTGTTGCCATCAGATACCTCATCTGCTTATTTTTTACGATTGCTTCTGACTGACAGAAAAGCTCATATTGCAGTCCGTATCCCTGATACTCCGGTACTACAACAGCAATCTCCAGATGCGCAACCCGCTTCATTTCTTCCCTGGAAATCTTCAGATATTCTCCCAGGTTGTCCTCTGCCAGTCCGGGAATACGGACAATCATGATTGCTGCAGTCTGTCCATTTTTCTTTGCCAAAAGGGTAAATCCTTCCTCACGGATATGCTTTGCAAGAAATTCTTCATCCTCTGCCTCAAACCATTCTTTCACGGGAACAATTTCTCCGGCAAGCTTTACTATACGACAAATTTCAGGAAGATCCTCCTCATTCGCCCTGCGGAACTGAAACGCATTTTTCTTCATCGTACTCTCCATTTACAGCATCTCAACAAACGCAGCAAGTCTGGTGTTCAGCTGTCCGATGTCTGCCTGAGAGTAATCGGTTTCCACACTGATATACGGAATTCCCTTTTCACCTGTCACAAACTTGCGGATGGTATTGGTCTCCACATTGTAGGTATGACAGGCCTGAAGGATCATATCTACCACACCGTCTACCTGATATTCGTCGATCAGTCTTCCAAGAAGCTCCAGACGATTCGGGTTCGGCGTCATAACAGAACATCCAATGCTGAGGTATCTTCTTGCGATTGCATCGTAGATATCTTCTGCGTCCTCGTCTACCAGCTTGTCAATGGATTTTGCACCGCTGCAATTTTCAAAAGTTACAACAATACCACCGTTGTCTTCTACGGCACGGATTACTTTTTCAGTTGCTCCTCCGATTGGACATCCTGTGATCAGGATACGTGGTTTCTTCTCTTCTCTTTTGCCCTCTGCATATTCTTTTTCAATCTTCGCAGTAAGAGCATCCACTTCACCCGGGATCAGGGAACGGTCAAATTTGAAGGTGCTTCCGTACAGAACTTTGAACAGATCCTGTCCTTTGATCGGAGCCGGATCATATTTCATTACTTCATAAAGTTTCTTTAAGGATCGACGTGCCTGATTCTCTGTCTTTACAGCTTCACGGATCTGCTCTTCCGTGATCGTCATGCCAAATTTCTGTTCCAGATATTCCTTGAAACGGATGATCTCGCCTTTCCAGAGTTGAAGTCCCGGTTCTCTCTGGCTATTCGGAAGTTCCATGATAAATACATCTTTGAATTCTGACATATATTCGTACATCTTCTTCTTACCATCACAGGTTGTTTCCCCAACTACTACATCTGAGAAATAGAAGAACGGACATTTGTCTGTCTTTGCAAATCCATAGCTTGATTTGATCAGCGGACAGAGGTTCTTCGGAAGATCTTTCTCTGCTTCCGGAATTGTCTCATCAGAAGTTGAGCAAAGGCTTACGCATCCTGCCCCCATCGCCATTGCAATCTCTTTCGGGAAGTATGTACAGTACGATCCAACAACCGGAACCCCTTTCTCTTTTAACTCCTTGACAGCCAGAAACGATTTCTGTCTCTGCTCTGCGAATTCCTCAAATACCTCTGGTAAATCTTTAATCAGTTCCATTTTCATTATCTCCTTTTATCCTTTTTTTCTCTGGCAAGAAGTGCTGCCCCGTATGCCCCCGCAAAACGGCCAAACTCTTCTGATTCCACTTTCTGATCCAGCTTGTCTGACAGGATTCCTGTGAAATAAATGCTGTGACTGAGTCCTCCAGTCAGGATCACTCTGTCTCCAAGTTCCTTTTTCTGCGCAAGCTGCACTACTTTATTGGCAACAGAATCTACAACTCCGGCCGCAATATCTTCACGCTTTTTTCCTTCTCCGATATAGTTAATCACCTCAGATTCGGCAAATACCGTACAAAGTGAGCTGATCGGAATAACTTCTCCTGCTGCCGCCATATCAAATAATTCATTGATCGTAACACCCAGGCGGTTCGCCATGATCTCCAGAAACTTTCCTGTTCCCGCCGAACATTTATCATTCATCTGGAAATCGGATACCATTCCATTCTGTACAATGATCACCTTCGTATCCTGTCCTCCCACATCAATGATCGAACAGTCCCCCCCTGCAAGTTCACGACCACCTCTGGCATGGCAGGTAATCTCTGTAATTACATGATCTGCAAAATCAACTGCGATTCTTCCATATCCTGTAGCAACTACCTTTGTATCATCTGAGGTAACATCTACCCCCATCTCAAGCAGCTTATTCTTGATCTTTTCGCAAGTCTCTTTGCTGCTCCATCCTGTCGGCAGTACGAAATGTTCTTTCTTATCTCCTTCAACAACAACCTTGGATGCTGTTGATCCGATATCAATTCCTACATAATTCATATTTCTTCCCTTTTCTCTCTTTAATGACATCCTGTTTCTATGCTGTTTTTCCAAAATGCCTCTGGTTATTAGGATAACATTTTCATAATATTTCTTCAATAAAACTGCCTGTTTTACTTATTGTTTATCCGGATAGACCGACTTCTCTATAGAGTTTTTCTATTGTAAAATTTCTCCGATATGTAGTACCTTCTATTCGGAATTTCCTGTAAAAAAATGAGCCTGCCTAAAAAGCAGACTCATGCACTATTCCTCATTCTGATAGCGGATTTCCATCAGGCAGAGTCCCTGCGGCGGTGCCGTGACCGCTTCCCTGGTTCTTTCTCCACCTTCCAAAAGTTCCTTTACCTTTTCCGGTTCGTAAAATCCTCTTCCGACACGCACCAGTACCCCGGCTATGATGCGCACCATGTTATACAAAAATCCATTTCCCGTAATCCGGATCGTAATATGTTCTCCGCTTTGCAGAATCTGCAAATCCGTGATTGTCCGCACCGTTGTCTTTGCATTAGTACGGATACAGCAAAATGGTGCAAAATCGTGTTCTCCTTCCAGATAAGCCGCTCCGCGTCTCATCTGCCCCACGTCCAGGTCAAAACTTACAAAGTAATTATAAAGCCTCTCTGTCGGAATCGGCACTTTCGTATTGATGATATGATATTCATAGGTTTTCAGAGTATCCTGATAACGTGGATGCCAGTTAAGATCCACCTCATCTGATTTTACAACTACAATATCTTTCGGAAGACGCTGATTCAGGGCATAAGAAAAACGTTCTGCCGGTATCCTGCTTTCCGTGTCAAACACAGCAATATTTCCTCTTGCATGAACCCCGGAATCCGTCCGGCTCGCCCCTATCACCTGAATCTCTTCTCCGGTGAGCTTACAGATTGCCTTATTCAGCACTTCCTCGATCGTAATTCCATTTGGCTGGATCTGCCAGCCACAATAATTTGTTCCATCATAAGCCACTGTTAATCTGATTCTTCTCATCTTATGACTCCTTAAAAGATCCACAGCTTGAATGGAACATATCTTCCAACAACAAATGCGATCACAACATACAGGATCGTAATCAGGTATGCCATGTGGTCAGCACTCTTATAAATCAGAGGTTTCATCTTGGTTCTGCCATTGCCACCGCGATAACATCTTGCTTCCATTGCCATTGCAAGATCATTGGCACGGCGGAATGCAGATACAAAGAGCGGAACCAGGATCGGAATCATTGCCTTTGCCTTCTGGATCAGATTTCCACTTTCCATATCCGCACCTCTGGCAATCTGTGCCTTCATGATCTTATCCGTTTCCTCCAGAAGGATCGGAATAAAACGAAGTGCGATCGACATCATCATCGAAATCTCATGTACCGGTACATGGAGCTTATTCAATGGGTGAAGAAGCTTCTCCAGACCATCTGTCAGTGAATTCGGTGTAGTTGTCAGTGTCATAAGTGAGGATCCCATAATCAGATAGATCAGCCGGATCGCCATATAAACCGCTGTGCTTAAGCCGTACTCCGTGATCTTGATAAAGCCCACATGGACCAGTGTCTTTCCGCCCGGTGTCAGAAATAAGTTGAAACCTACTGTGATCAGAAGCAGAATGATAATTGGCTTCAGTCCTCTGACAATGAATTTAAACGGTACCTTCGCCAGCTTAATGCATCCAAACAGGAACACAGTCGCAAGTACATATCCCAAAATACTTTTAAATGTAAAAAGAGAAATCAGATACAGCAGTGTGCATACAATCTTCACACGCGGATCCAGCTTATGGATACGGCTGTCAGCCGGATAATATTGTCCAATCGTTATGTCTCGAATCATTTGGCTGCCCTCTCCTTCTTCAGTGCTTTCATAATGCCATCCGCTGCTTCTTCTATCGTGGTTGCATCTGTCGGAACATCCATTCCCTTTTCCTTCAGCGCATGCATGATGTACGTTACCTGTGGTGCCGCAAGTCCCACACTCTCCAGTTCTTTGTAGTGTGCAAACACTTTCTTTGGCACATCATTAAACATGACGCTGCCTTTATTCATCACAATAATACGATCCACATATTTTGCAATATCTTCCATACTGTGGGAAACTAGAATGACAGTCATGTCTGCTTTTTCGTGCAGATAGGCAATCTGATCCAGGATCTCATCTCTTCCCTTCGGATCCAGTCCTGCAGTCGGTTCATCCAGAACCAGTACCTTCGGACGCATTGCCAGTACACCTGCGATCGCTGCACGTCTTTTCTGCCCGCCTGACAGATCAAACGGGGAATGATCGAAATATTTTTCTTTGAGACCAACAAGCTGCAACGCCTCTCTTGCCCGCTTTTCACATTCTTCCGGTGAAAGTCCCTGATTCTTCGGTCCAAAACAGACATCCTGAAGTACATTGACCTCAAAAAGCTGATGCTCCGGATACTGAAAGACCAGCCCGACCTGATTTCGCAGCTCACGTAAGTTATAGTTTTCTCCGTAAATATTCTCTCCGTTGTAATAAAGTGCTCCGCTTGTCGCCTTGATCAGTCCGTTCAGGTGCTGGATCAGTGTCGATTTACCGGAGCCGGTGTGACCAATGATCCCGACAAATTCACCGTGTGGGATTTCCAGGGATACATCCTTCAGCGCATGCTTTTCATATGCAGTTCCTTCACTGTATACATAATTGATATGTTCTAATTTAATCGACATAATATCTCCACCAATTCTTCCTTCTTCAAAACTCCCGCCGGAATATCAAGTCCTCTTTTTCTCAGTTCATCAGCAAGGATCGTCACCTGCGGCACATCCAGTCTGTAGTGCTTTAAAGTATCCACCTGTGAAAAGATTTCTCTCGGTGTTCCCTGCATTACCACATGACCGTGATCCATTACGAATACGTGGTCTGCATCTACAACCTCTTCCATATAATGGGTGATCAGAATCACTGTAATGTGTTCTCTTTTTCTCAGCTCCATTACACTTCTAAGTACTTCTTTTCTTCCATTCGGATCCAGCATCGCAGTTGGCTCATCCAGTACAATACACTTTGGACGCATTGCCATGACACCGGCGATCGCAACCCTCTGCTTTTGCCCCCCGGACAATTTATTCGGTGAATGGTGACGGTATTCAATCATCCCAACCGCTTTCAGGCTATCTTCCACTCTCTGCCAGATCTCCTCTGTCGGCACGCCCAGGTTCTCCGGACCAAATCCCACGTCTTCCTCAACGACCGTTCCTATGATCTGATTATCCGGATTCTGGAATACCATTCCGGCGCTCTGACGTACATCCCACAGATGTTCATCTTCCTTCGTGTCCATTCCGTCTACCCACATGGTTCCGTCAGACGGAACCAGCAGGGCATTCATATGCTTTGCAAGTGTAGACTTCCCAGAGCCATTATGCCCCAGGATCGCAATAAACTGTCCCGGCTCGATATCCAGCGATACCTCATCAATAGCGCGGCTTTTCCCTATAATATTACCTTCTTCGTCACGCTTTGCATATTCAAATACAAGTTTATCTGTCTTGATCATTTTCATGGTATTTCCTCATATCCATTCTGTAATTTATCTGTCCATACTGTACTAGATTATAACCTAACTGGAATGCCTATGCAATTGATTTCCTGATTGTATCAAAAAAAGAATGCGCCTTCGCACATTCTTTCCCTGTGTTTCTACTACATTTTTTCAATCTTATCCCTGAGTTTCAGCATTTTTGCATCCAGCTCAGAAATTTCATCTGCATAGGTTTTTAATTCCTTTGCAACCTCTTCATTCTCTGTCTTCTTATAAAATATCTGGTACTCGAGCACAGACCAGTAATCCATTGCCACCGTACGGAGTTGGATCTCCACCTTTTCCTTCAGTGGTCCTTTGGATGAATAAATTGGGACCTCCACGATCATGTGAAGACTCTTGTATCCGTTCTTTTTGGGATTCTTAATATAATCTTTCTCACGGATGATCTGTACATCTCCCTGCGCTTTCAGACGGTCTGCGACCTCGTACACTTCATCTTCAAATGGACAGACCACGCGGATTCCGATCAAATCCTTCAGTTCTGCTCTTGCCGTGTCAAAATCCGGATCCAGACCTTTCCGGATCAGTTTTGTATAAATACTCTCTGCCGTCTTCACTCTGCTGCTGATCTGGTTGATCACAACATGGCGTTTCTTGCGCGAAAGATCTGCATTTATCATATTCAGCTTTGCTGTAAGAAGATCGATTGCAGCTCTGCATCTGAGCTGATACTTCTGATCCTGAAGCGAACGGTCTATCTCTGCAATCTCTTTTGCAGCCTCTGTCCGGATCAGCTTTTCAGGGCACTTATTTTTCTGCTTTATCTTTGCCTTCTGTTTCTTTGGCATAGGCATCTCCCTTTTTGTCTTTTTTTTCACACAATATATATTGTATCATCTTTTGCCCTGAAAATCATCAATTCTTGTTCAAGGAAACGTTAAATTTTTTCTTCCAGATTCAAAAAGCGCAGTAAAAGCTCTGCATTCATCCGTGCAATATTATCGCTCCAGTCAATCTGCAGAAGTTCGTTTACCTTGTCGATCCTCTTCCTGATCGTATTGATATGTACATATAATTTTTCAGCTGTTGCGCTGTAGTTCATATTATTTTCCAGATATACTTTTAAAGTCTTTAAAAGCTCGATATTCTTTTCATCTTTCAGGAGTACACTGTAAGCCGAGAGCATATGAGTAAGCTCTTCTTCCGGAATATCCAGCCATGCAAGTGCACCAAGCTGAGAATACTCCCATGCAAAAAGGCTTGGATAAATCATTTTCCCCATATTCAGTGCTTTCTGACATTTCTCTATGCTCTGACGGATATGCCTAAGAGAAGCGGCATCCAGTGAATAACCAAATTCCAGTGCCGTCTCCGGACAGCTCTTCAGAACTCTTCTCCGGAATTCTTCCAGAAGTGCAAGGATATGACCTTTCTCCCAGTCTTCTTCTCTGTCCTCCAAAAAAAGAATTCCCACATTTTCTCCGATCATTGCGATTCTGGCATATTTGATCAGACTGCTTTTCCTGTAAGCCTCAAGGATCTCTTTTCTCCGGTTTGGAAGTTCTTCCTGATTGTCCGCGCGCCGGAACAATACATACCTGTATTTTGTACTCATGGAAATTCCCTGTACATTCGCCTGAAACATCATCTTCTGTGTATCATCTTCCGTTGCACTCAAAGCGTATAACACAAAGTTCTCAAATCCGATATTTCCCATGTTCTGTGCCGCTACGATCTGCTCATATAATCCCTGCAGCATCAGATAGGCAATCCGGATACTGTATTCATCATAATAATCCAGGAATTCCCGCGCTTCCATCACGGCAAAATACGCCTGTACACTTCCATTTACAGAAATCGGGACCCGTATCCAGCTGATTCTCGGTCCCTCCTGGTGACTCTGATTCACAAGACGGTATCTCACCATGTCCATGTAATCACAAAGCGTATGCCGGGTATACGGCATTGACGGCTCCCAGAAATCCTCTGTTTCAAGTCCGAATCCTTTCGCTATCTTCTGAAAATTCATCGAACTGTAATACGCCTCTTCTTCTACAAAATCATATAAAAATGCCGGGAAACCCATCTCAGCCTCCATCGCCTGCAGGATCCGCTTGATCTTCTGCTCTTTATATGAAAAATTCGACATCTGAAATGTCATATGACTGGTATTGATCCGCAGCCTGCGTATGGTCCGGTTCAGCACAGCAGTATTAATCTGGCTCATCACTTCCATCCATGGTGCTGAAAATGGCATGGAGATAAGGGGCACCTCATACTGATCAAAAAGCTCCAGTATCTCCTCCGGTATTTTCTCCAGATATCGTTCTCTTTTGATCATCATTCCCGCTGATTTCTGGATACTTCCCTCCCGGAATGCTTTTTCAATACAATCTGGTTCCTTTGCAATAACGTACCCTGATGAAAGTACCAGTTCCTTCCCTTTTGTCCAGTGAAATGCATCCGGTGCCTCCATAACTGTGATTCCCTGGATCTCACGGTGCAGTCCCTTTGCCCCCGCCAGAACGTAAAAATCCTTAAAATAGTCCTGCGATAATAATTCTTGTATTGCGATACCCATTTCTGTCTCCTGCCTGACTGCACTTATCCCCCTCACACAGTCTGTTTTTCTCCTATTTTCTCAGTGTAACATTCATGAAAATTCTTGTCAAATCCAGTCACACACTTACTTTTTTTCCTCATAAAAATCCCGGAAACCTCACGGCTCCGGGATCTTTTTTCTTTACTTTTTCTTGTTCTTATTCACCCTCATACATCGGTGCATATGGTTCTCTGTCCTGCGCATCGAATTCGTCCTGAATTTCTTTTCGCAGTTCCGGCCGTGTATACAGGTCATATGCTGTTGCTGCAATGACTTTCGCTGCGTAAAATGCACCTTTCTGTCCGATCGTGCTTCCGGCAGATGCACAGCTCTGCCACGTATGCGGTGCAACACCAAGCGGCCAGCAAACTGCAGTAAAGAGGTTCATCGGCATCATCTGGCTCACATCTCCACTGTCCGAAGAAGCAGTAAGCGGTGCTTTTTCCCAGGCATTTCTGGAAACAACACCATCTGCTAATGCCTTTTCTTTTGCTTCATACATTCTCTGATCTCTATCTTTGATAGCCGGATCAACGGTAGCCTGCAACTGTCTTGCAAATTCCATTTCCTCTTCCGTATAAGTTGGTGTTCCGACCTCCTGCAGATTCTTCCATGTCAGATCTGCAAATGATTTTTCGCTGACCATATCGCAGCAGCCATATTCAATTTTGGTCTCAACCTCCGTCTCTGTCATCATTGCAGCACCTTTTGCCACAAGTATCAGTCTGCGGAGAATGTCTTTTACATCGCTGATGTGCGGAGCCCTTGTAAAATACCATGCACTTGCTTTATCCGGCACGATATTCGGTGAAAATCCGCCACTGTCTGTAGTATAGTGGATTCTTGCCTTGTCAACTACATGCTCTCTTAAATAGTTGGCGCCTACACTCATAAGTTCCACTGCGTCAAGCGCACTCCGCCCTCTTTCCGGTGCAAATGCTGCATGTGAAGTTTTTCCTTTGAAATAAAACTTCGCAGATGCACTCGCCAGATATCCTTCATCATAAATCATGTTTGCAGACATCGGGTGCCAGCTCAGTGCCATATCGCATCCGTCAAACATATGATAATATGCCATTTTTACTTTTCCACTTAGCAATTCTTCTTCCGGGCATCCATAGAATCTTAAGGTTCCCGGAATTCCTTCCTGCTCAAGAAACCGTTTGATCATGATCGCTCCTGTCACAGCCCCTGCGCCCAGAAGGTTATGTCCACATCCATGTCCTGCTGCTCCCGGTGTTACCGGCTCTTTCGTGATCTGGCATTTCTGGGAAAGTCCCGGAAGCGCATCATATTCTCCAAGAACAGCGATCACCGGTTTGCCACTTCCATATTCTGCATAAAACGCATGTGGAAGATGTTCTTCATTTACAATCACAAATCCTTCATGATGAAGAAGCTCACGGATCATATCCGCTGACTTCTGCTCATTCCCGCCACTCTCAGGATTATTCCATAAATTAGTGCAGATGTCCACACAGGTAGACCTAAGTTCCTCCATCTGCCCAAGCATCTCTTTTTTCGTCATATCTACCTCTCCTTTTCCATCCAATTATACACTATTCTTACTTTCCGGCTTCTTTTTTCTTTCCATAAGTTGCAAGTGTTACACCGATTGCTACAAATACACTTGCAAGAGTTGTCAGATAGTTTGCTGCTCCCGGAAGCCAGTTGAAAAGACCTGCGTTAATTGCAATACCGATGAGAATTGCAAATGCAAGCATACCACCTGCAAATTTGATTCTTTTCAGTCCAAACTGCATAAGCAGGGCACCAAACAGTGCCGGAAGCAGATAATTCAATGCCTCTATCACACTTGCCGGCATTGCTGAAAGTACAGAGCTTCCGAGAATAACTCCGATTGTCAGCACAGATACGTTAATGACGATGGATGTCGCCATACCGATTACTGAAACGATCGAACCTTTTTCTGTTCCTGGTTCAACGTCAGCTGCGACCTGAGCCATACCGGCACAAGGAACTCGCATATTGGAAATATTTCCTGACAAAAATGCCATGTATGTACCTACCGGACCAAGTACGGTAAAGTAAGAAATCGGTTCTACAACCCAGAGAAATCCGAATGCACTTGCTGCAGAAATAAATGCGGTGGCAAGTGCAGCAGGTTTTGGAAGAAGTCCGTACACAACTGCCAGTACAAGTGCCGGCAGGAAAGATAATACAGCTCCAAGCAATCCGGTAAGTTTACCAATCTTATGCATCTGCGGCATATATTCGCCTTCATAAAAATCTTTTTTTTCCATGTTCGCTCCTCCTTTAAATCACGGCTGTGATGATCATTGCTGCCAGAATTGAAATCGTAAGATTCCATTCTTTCAGCCACTTGATATTCTTTTTTTCTGAAATGGTTAAAAGTATTGCCATAAATACAGCTCCAAGTACGCAGGCAACTGAGTTTTTATTCAGCTTGATCAGATGAGAAGATGACATTGAACTAAATGCACCAATGATAGCCGCACTTGAAATTGCCATCAGTTTTGCCGGATCTCCACCTGAAATTTTGTGCTGTACCTTGTCCATACGGCTTGCAGAAATAGTTGCAAAGATGATCCATCCGATCGATCCAAGGATCATGGTCCATACTGCCATATCAAGTGCCAGTGGTGTCAGTGTATCTGCTCCAAGCTGTACACCAACTGATGCAGTACCAAAACCTGCTGCGATAGATTCAAACATAACGGAACCGATCAGGGAAAGTCTCATCCACGCCATCGGTCCTCCAACAGTGATCAGAAGGGAAAGCATTCCACTTAAGATTACAATAGATGGTCCAATTGAGGAAATGGCACTACTCTTAATTGCCATATTGATCTTTTCCTGTTCAATTCCAATCTCTTTTGCTGCTTTGAGTGACTTCCTGAAAAACAGTACGGACTGAAAAACTACGATTCCTACTGCTATTGCGGCACCCACCCACATCAGAGGGCTGTTTGCCAGTTCCAGATAATTCACGTTTCCCTTCATTTTAAATTCTCCTTATGCTATTCTGCGTTCAGTTCAAAAATCACGGTGCTGTAGTCGGTCAAATCCTCGGCTATAGGCAGTCCCGCGTTCATAAGGGTGCTGCCGTGCAGCCGAAGCATATTGGGCGACACGGTGTATACGGCATCGGGGTCAAGGCCCTTAAGCCTTATGTATTGCCCGCCGGTGTTCGGCGTGGCGCGCTGAACGGCGAATACCGCAAGCGCCTGCTTTCTGTCGGCGGATACAAGCTCCCAGCAGCAGTAATCGCTTTCA
>ERZ779890.3493-NODE-3493-length-13997-cov-6.410773_pt1 | contig 13997 bp, 12 predicted proteins | sample MGYA00511553_ERZ779890 | MGnify/ENA primary metagenome ERZ779890 (study PRJEB29588, sample SAMEA2152064) | human gut metagenome | biome: human gut; feature: human-associated habitat; material: faeces | place: Denmark | collected 2008/2010 ...
AAGGTTTCTGACCATATACAGGCCGTCGCCAACACTGAGGAAGAATATCCCCGAATCCGCGTCGCCGATAGTGCGCTCGACCTCCGGGAGTATATTTTCCTTATAATTGCGAAGCACATTATATTTTGCCGTGCCCTGCGCGGCGGCATATGGATGGATATCCAGCGCCTCGTCAAGAAATGATATGTAAATGACGCTGAAAGCCGCGTTGCGCGAATACTTCTGTGAAAGATAGTCAGTCACGGTCTTGTACATCGCACTTTTGCTTTTGTCCTGAAGATAGCCCCTGTACGCCTGACGGACATAGCCCTCGTATGACACGGCCTTGGAATCCTCAAGCGCCGCGGCAAGGCGCAGCTCGACCTGACGCATGGCGTTCTCCGCGCCCGCGTCCGCCGTCTGCCTTATCGTCCTGTCATAGTAATAGTTTATAAAAACCGCGGCCGTCACCGTGACGATTATTATCGGCAGTATCCAGCACACTATCGTTGCGATGGATATCCCCCATTTCAGTGAAAGCGGTTTTCTGTCCTTTTTTCTCATAAAGCCCCTGCCGTTCCCGTATAAGCAATACCCCGGCACATGCCGGGGTATTGCAGAAATTCAAAGCGCAAGAAAGCTCTTCCAGCGCGCGATATAAGCATCCGCCGCGGCTTTTGTCTCCGCCTCAGCCGCCATTCTCAGCAGCGGCTCCGTTCCGGAGAAGCGGCAGATGACCCAGCTTCCGTCCTTGAAGTACACCTTGCAGCCATCTTCCCGGCTGATGTGATCGACAGCCGTACCGAATTCCGGCACTTTCTTTTCCACAAAGAGAATGTCCTGGAGCTCGGCCTTGCGCTCCGACGTCATGCGGAAGTCGGCCTCGGCCCAGCAGGGGTTGCCGTACTGCTCGGTGATCTCGGCGAAGAGCTCGGAGACGGATTTTCCCGTAACGGCGAGCATTTCCACGAGCAGCGCCGCGGCGTAAATGCCGTCCTTGCCGGAGATGTGGCCGCGCACGGCCATGCCGCCGGACGACTCGCCGCCGATGATCGCGCCGGTCTCGCTCATCTTCGCGGAGACCCATTTGAAGCCGACGGGGACTTCGTAGCACTTCTGCCCCAGGCCCGCGGCGACGCGGTCGAGCAGACAGGAGGTGGAGTTGTTGCGCACGCAGGGGCCTTCCCAGCCGCGGTACTTCACAAGATAGTAGTAGAGCAGCACGAGCAGCTTGTTCGGGTGGATGAACTGCCCTTCGTTATCGATGACGCCGAGACGGTCGGCGTCGCCGTCGGTCGCAATGCCGAGATCACAGTGCCGGTCGAGCACGAGCGCGGCGAGCGGCTTGAGCGTATCGACGTTCGGCGCGGGCAGCTTGCCGCCGAATAGCGTATCGTGGCGGTCGTGGATGACCTCGAGATCGCACCGGCACGTTGTGAGCAGCATGCTCAAGCTCGACCAGCTCACGCCGTACATCGGGTCAAAGCCGATGCGCAGCGAGGCTTTCTTGATCGCCTCCACATTCACGGCGGAGAGGATGCTGTCGAGATACTCGTTCATCGGGTTACCCTCAACGATCTTTCCCTCGGCGAGCGCGGTGTCGTAATCCACACTCTTCACATCGGCGGGGGAGAGCTTTTCGATCTCGGCCTCAATGCGGCGCGTTACTTCCGCGTCGGCATCGCGCCCGCCTTCGGTGAATACCTTGATGCCGTTATAAATGGCGGGGTTGTGGCTCGCCGTCACGGCCATGCCGTAGGGCATGTTCCGACGCTTCACGGTGAACATGATGAGCGGGGTCGGGCTCGAGCGGTTGATAACGTACGGGCGGAAGCCGTAGCCCACGAGCACCTCGCACGCCCAGTGCGCTGATTCCTTGGAGAGAAAGCGGCGGTCATATCCGACGCAGATCTCCGCCCCGGCGTGGCCCTCTTTTTCCATGAGCGCGCACAGCCCTGCAGTGAGCAGACGGATGTTCTCCTTTGTGAAGCCGTCGGCGATGATGGCACGCCATCCGCCGGTACCGAATTTGATCATGTGTATCTTACTCCTTTCGGTTCATTACAACTTCCACGCGGCACTTCGCCCCGGCGGGGAGCGGGGGCAGAGCGTCCACGGATTTGGCGGCTGAAGATCGTGCCGGTTTCCTTGAGCCAGGGATAGACGCGCATTGTCCGGGAATGGAAAGAACCGAAAATGCACCTTTCTTGTCTCTTGCTGCGCAGAACGCTTTTCAGCCGGTTACCATAATTAAATAAACATAATTAAGTAGACATAATATTCAAATCAGCTCGCGGAGCAGTGCGCGGCAGCCGTCGTTCACGTCGCGCCAGGTCGCTTCAAAATCGCCCGTGTACCACGGATCGGCGACGTTCCCGCCGCGCCCGGCGTGGTCGAGCAGGAGAGAGATTTTGCCCTCCGGATCGCCGGAGAAGACGCGCTGCATGTTCCGGATGTTCTCTTCATCCATGCCGATGAGGAGACCAAAGTTAACATAATCCTTCGGCGTGATCTGCCGCGCGGCGTGACCGGCACATGGGATGCCGTGCTCGGCGAGCTTTTGCCGTGCCGGGGGATAAACGCCGTTTCCGAGCTCCTCACGGCTCGTCGCCGCGGAGGCGATGAAAAATTCGTCTGCCCGGCCGGCCTTTGATACAAGATCCTTCATCACATATTCCGCCATCGGGCTGCGGCAGATGTTGCCGTGGCAAATAAAAAGTATCCTCGTCATGGTGTTCTCCGTTTCGTTTCGATGCGCCTATTGTACCACAACGGAGAGAAAATGCGCACCACAAATTTTCGGCGGAGTGTGTCACTGCGGCGAAGGCCTGCTGCATTATGACCCGATCACAGTGCCGTTCCTTTCTTCGGCACAAAAAATCCGGTCATATCGGCCCGTTCCAGTTCCAGCAGCTTCACTTTTCTTTCGATCCCTCCGGCGTACCCGGTCAGACTGCCGCTTGTGCCGACAACGCGGTGGCAGGGAATGATGATCGATATTTCGTTATGCCCGACGGCGCCGCCGACGGCCTGCGCGGACATCCGTGAAAGACCCGCCGTCCCGGCCAGCTGCCGCGCGATCTCGCCGTAGGTCGTGGTCTGCCCGTAGGGGATCTGCAGAAGCATTGTCCATACGGCCTGGCGGAACGCCGAGCCGATGGGGTGCAGCGGCGGCAGAAAGTCCGGTTCTTTGCCGGTAAAGTATACGTCGAGCCAGCGCCTGGCCTCGGCAATGGCGTGCGTTTCCTGCTCGATGCGATTTTCCGGCAGATCGCGGGCAAAGTACTTTTGACCGTCAAACCACAGTCCCCGCAGACCGATCTCGTCCGCCGCGAGCAGGATGCGGCCCATTGGGGAGTCATAATGCCGGGTGAAAACCGCAGCCGCGTTATTTGCCATTGGTTTTTCCTCCGTTTTATGTTTTCGGCTTATGGCCTTTCCTTTCCGGAATCGCGCCGCCGGGCGGATATAGGAAGTCGAAAAATAGGACTGACACAGTAAAGTGACAGCCCTATTAAATTTTGCTGCATCTGCCGCACGGATCGCCTGTTCCGGCTTCAACAGCCTTTCGGAGATCAGTCCAGCTCGAAGGCGCCCGTATAGAGCTGGTAATAGGTGCCTCGCTGGGCGATCAGGTCATCGTGGGTGCCGCGCTCAATGATGCGGCCGTGGTCGAGGACCATGATGCAGTCGGAGTTGCGGACCGTGGACAGCCGATGGGCGATAACGAACACTGTGCGCCCCTTCATCAAAGCATCCATGCCGGCCTGCACCAGCGCTTCCGTATGGGTGTCGATGGAGGAAGTGGCCTCGTCCAGGATCATGACGGGGGGATCGGCCACGGCTGCGCGGGCGATGGCGATCAGCTGCCGCTGCCCCTGGGAAAGGCTGCCGCCGTTTGCCGTCAGCATGGTGTTGTAGCCGTCGGGCAGACGGGTTATAAAATCGTCCGCATTGGCGAGCTTGGCGGCCCGGATGCACTCTTCATCGGTGGCATCCAGTTTGCCGTAGCGAATGTTATCCATGACCGTGCCGGTGAACAGATTGGTCTCCTGAAGCACGATCCCGAGGGAATGCCGCAGATCGGGCTTGGCGATCTTGTTGACGTTGATGCCGTCGTAGCGGATCTTGCCGTCGGCAATATCATAAAACCGGTTGATGAGGTTTGTGATCGTGGTCTTGCCCGCGCCGGTAGCGCCCACAAAGGCGATCTTCTGCCCGGGGTGGGCATAGAGCGTCACGTCATGCAGCACGGTCTTGCCCGGCACATAGCCAAAGTCCACATCCTCCATGGTGATGTCGCCCTTCAGCTCCGTGTAGGTCACGGTGCCGTCCGTCCGATGGGGATATTTCCAGGCCCAGTGACCGGTGTGTTCGGGGCATTCATGGATCGTTCCGTCCGGATCCACATGGGCGTTGACAAGCGTCACATAGCCTTCATCCTGCTCGGGCTCCTCATCCATCAGAGCGAAGATGCGCTCGGCGCCCGCCAGTGCCATGACGATGGCGTTGATCTGGTTGGAGATCTGGGAAATGGGCATATTAAAGCTGCGCGAGAGCACCATGAAGGCCATCAGATTGCCCAGCGTCAGCAGAGAGCTGCCGGACGAAACGCACAGCAGCCCGCCGACGACTGCCAGCACCGCATACTGCACATAGCCAAGATTGTTGTTGATGGGGCCGAGCATATTGGAAAATTTTCCGGCACTGTAGGCGTTGACCCGAAGCTCCTCATTGAGCTTATCAAAGTCTTCCTTGCACACTTCCTCGTGGTTGAAGATCTTGACGACCTTCTGACCGGATATCATCTCTTCGATATAACCGTTTACCGTGCCCAGAGCCCGCTGCTGGCCGATGAAAAAGCCTGCGGACTTGCCTGCCAGCACTTTGGTCACATAGATGATCAGCCCCACGGTGAAGAACATGACGAGCGTCAAAATCCAGGAGGTATCGATCAGATTCCACAGCACGACCACCAGCGTCACGGCGGAGGACACGCACTGTGGAATGGACTGGGAGATCACCTGCCGCAGCGTGTCGATGTCGCTGGTATAGCGCGACATGATGTCTCCGGCGGCGTGGCTGTCAAAGTAGCGCAGGGGGAGACGCTGCATCTTGGCGAAGAGGTCGTCCCGGATGGTCTTTTGAACGCCCTGGGTAACGCCGACCATCAGATAGTTGAAGAGGAAGGTGCCGAGAATACCGAAGCCGAAAATGCAGGCGAGCTTCACAAGATAGGCTTTCAGCGGGCCGAAATCCGTGGAACCGTTTGCCACCATGGGCAGGATATAGTCATCGACCAGAGGGCCAAGGGCACGGCTGCCCTGTGCCTGCGCTACCGATGTGGCGATGATGCACAGAAAGACGAAAACCAGCAGCGGGATGTATTTTTTCATATAGCTGAGCAGCCGCAAAAGGGTTTTTCCGGGATTGGCTGCCTTGCGGCCGTCGCCGCGCATTCTGCCGGGACCTGCCATCAGTCCTCACTTCCTTTCTGCTGCGATTTATAGATGCCCCGATAGAATTCGGAGTTTTTCATCAGAGTCTCATGGTCGCCGACGCAGGCGACGTGACCGTTTTCCATAACGATGATGATATCCGAATCCTGAATGGAGGATATCCGCTGCGCAATGATCAGCTTGGTCGTACCGGGGATCTCTTCTTTAAAGGCCTTGCGGATCATGGCGTCCGTGTGCGTATCCACGGCAGAGGTGGAATCGTCCAGAATCAGGATCTTCGGCTTTTTCAGCAGAGCACGGGCGATGCACAGGCGCTGCTTCTGACCGCCGGAAACGTTGCTGCCGCCCTGCTCGATATGGGTATCGTAGCCGTCAGGGAAGCCGGTGATGAATTCATCGGCGCAGGCCAGCTTGCAGGCGTGGACCAGTTCCTCGTCCGTGGCGCCGGCATTGCCCCAGCGCAGATTTTCCTTGATGGAGCCGGAGAACAGCGTGTTCTTCTGCAAAACCATAGCCACGTTGTCCCGGAGAACCTCCAGATCGTAATCCTTTACATCTATGCCGCCGACCCGGACGCTTCCCTCGGTCGCATCGTACAACCGGGGGATCAGCTGCACCAGCGTGCTCTTGGAGGAACCGGTAGCGCCTAGTATGCCGACGGTGGAGCCGCTGGGGATGTGCAGATCCACGTCCTGCAGCGCGGGCCGCTTGGCCTTCTGCGAGTAGCGGAAGGAAACATTTTCAAAGTCGATGGAGCCGTCGGGCACATCACGGACGGCGTTTTCGGGAGAGATCAGATCCGGTTTCTCTGTCAGGATCTCATAGCAGCGGCGCAGGGGAGCCTGCGCCATGGTGACCATAACGAAAACCATGGAAAGCATCATCAGACTGCTGAGGATCTGGGTGGTATAGGTAAACATGGAGCTGAGCTCGCCGGTGGTCAGCCCCAGCGCCGCGTTGTTGCCGGAGGCGACCACCATCTTGGCGCCCACCCAGGAAATGACAAGGATACAGGAATATACGCAGATCTGCATGGCCGGAGCGTTGACCGCCAGAATGTGCTCCGCTTTGCAGAAATCATCGTAGATGGCCTTGGAAATGGCCTCAAACTTACTGACTTCCTTGTCCTCTCGTACAAAGCTCTTGACGACCCGGATGCCGTGAACATTTTCCTGCACAACGGTGTTCAGCCGGTCATAGGTCTTGAATACCCGGTCGAAGATCCTGAAAACCAGAGGGATGATGCCCAGCAGGACGAGCGCCAGAAGGGGGATGGCGATGAAGTATACGGTGCTGAGCTTCGGGCTGATGCGCAGGGAGGACACCGTTGCGAGAATGAGCATCATCGGGCAGCGGATGGCCATGCGGATCATCATCTGGAACGCCATCTGAATGGTGGCGACATCGGAGGTCAGCCTTGTGACGATCGAGGCCGAAGAGAACTTGTCGATGTTGGAAAAGCTGAAATCCTGCACACGGTAATACATGTCGTGGCGCACATTCCTCGCAAAGCCGGTGGCGGCCTTGGACGCATAGTCTGCGGACAGGCAGCCGAAAAGCAGGGACGCCAGCGCGCACAGCAGCAGCTGCAGGGCCTTCTGCCAGACAACGGCCATATTGCTCATGGCGATGCCGTAGTCATAGAGATCTGCCATGACCAGAGGGATCGTTACCTCCATGGCGACCTCGCCGATCATACAGACGGGGCTGACCAGTGCCGTCCACTTATACTCGCGCAGGCACTGGGCGAAACGCTTTATCATTCTTGCGATTCCTCCTTTTTCGGATCAATATCCGGAGACACATTGTGCAGTGCCCGAAAAAGAAAATTCAGGAACTGCGCCGTTTCCTCCGGAGTGAAGCCCTCCAGAAGCTTCTTATCGCCGTTTTGTATCACGGCGGCCATGGTCTCATTGCACTGCCGGCCTTTGGACGAAATATAAACCAGTTTTCGCCGCCGGTCGTCGGGATCTTCCCGCAGGGCGATGAATTCCTTCTTTTCCAGACGGGACAGCAGCCCGGATACGGTGGGGTGGCTTAAATGAAACCGGTCTTCAATGTCCTTGGCGCAGGGCGGCGTATCGCAGTGAGCAAGATACCCCATGATGTGCCCCTGCGAAAAGGTCAGATCCATCCCCGAAAGAGCCTGGTCCATGCGCCGTCTCAGCGCGCAGTCCAGACTGCGGAAGACGCGGCCAAACGTGACCAACTCCTCACCTCCTGATTTATGTAGCAAGCTACGCATATTTTAGCAGGATACATGCAGATTGCAAGAGGTGTTTTTAAAAATTAACAATTCCAACACGCGGGTCTTTCCCGAAAAACAGGCGGCAGGAGGGGGAGAAACTCTTTCGATAAAAAGTGCCTGTTCTTTCCGGCGGCGTCATGGTACAATGACAAGCGGCAGCCTTTTTGAGAAGAATTTGCCGAAATCCCAAAAGAAACAGAAAAAGCATAAAACCGGAGTAAAAACCATGATTGATAAAATGCTGATCCGCGGGGCGAAAGTCCATAATCTCAAGAATATTGACGTTGACATCCCGCTCGGGAAGATCGTCGGCATTGCGGGCGTGTCCGGGTCCGGCAAGTCGTCGCTCTCGCTCGGCGTGCTGTATGCGGAGGGCTCCCGCCGCTATCTCGAGGCGCTCTCCACCTACACCCGCCGCCGCATGACGCAGGCGTCCAAAGCCAGCGTGGACGAGGTGCTGTATGTTCCCGCGGCACTGGCGCTGCATCAGCGCCCCGGCGTGCCGGGCATCCGCAGCACCTTCGGCACAGGGACGGAGCTTTTGAACAGCCTGCGGCTCATGTATTCCCGTCTTGCCAGCCACCGCTGCCCGAACGGACACTATGTACCGCCCTCTCTGCTCGTCGCTGCGGGCAAGGAGCTCGTCTGCCCGGAGTGCGGCGCGCATTTTTACGCACCATCCGCCGAGGAACTGGCGTTCAATTCGCAGGGAGCCTGCCAGAGATGCGGCGGCACGGGAACGGTGCATGCTGTGAACATGGCATCGCTCGTGCCGGACGAGTCTCTTACCATCGACGAGGGCGCGGTCGCCCCGTGGAACAGCCTGATGTGGTCGCTGATGACGGACATCTGCCGCGAAATGGGCGTGCGGACGGACGTTCCGTTTCGGGACTTGACCGAACAGGAAAAGGACATCGTGTACCACGGTCCGGCAGAGAAAAAGCACATTTTCTATCACAATCAAAATACCGGTCAGGCCGGAGATCTGGATTTTACCTATTTTAACGCCGTTTACACCGTCGAAAACGCGCTTTCCAAAGTCAAGGATGAGAAGGGCATGAAGCGCGTGGAAAAATTTCTGAAAGAGGATATCTGCCCGGATTGCCACGGTACGCGGCTGTCCAGCGCTGCCCGTGCGCCGAAGCTGCGAGGGATTTCGCTGGATGAAGCCTGCACGATGACACTGTCACAGCTGGTAGAGTGGGTACGAGGTGTTCCCGGCAGTCTGCCGGAGGAAATGCGCCCGATGGCCGAAAGCATCTGCGAGGCATTCCAGAGCCCCGCCAAACGGCTGATGGATCTGGGACTGGGCTACCTGACGCTTGACCGCTCCGCGTCCACGCTCTCCACCGGCGAGCGCCAGCGGATGCAACTGGCCCGCGCTGTCCGCAATCGGACAACCGGCGTTCTGTATGTGCTGGACGAGCCGTCCATCGGCCTGCACCCGTCCAATATTGTAGGCCTGACCGGGGTAATGCACGATTTAGTTGCAGACGGCAATTCCGTGATTCTGGTTGACCACGACACGCAGATTTTGAAGGAAGCCGACTGGATTATCGAAATGGGGCCGGAGGCGGGCGCAAAGGGCGGGCATGTGATTGCCGAGGGGACAATTCCCACCATAGAAGAAACCCCGGCCTCGCAGATCGGGCCGTTTCTTTCCGGCAAAGCCGAAACGAGGCTGCGCACCTGTGCCGCAAAGGACGCGCTGTTTTCAGGCGGCACGATTCATCTGTCCACCTCCCAAATTCACACGGTCAAACCGCTTGAGGTCAATATTCCGAAAGGACGGCTGACGGTTGTAACAGGCGTATCGGGTTCTGGCAAGACCACGATGATATTGGAAAGCCTCGTTCCCGCACTGGACGCTAATATCAACGGCAGTTCCCTGTCCGCACATATCCGTGCAATCAAAGCTGATGGTATCGCGCACGTCAAACTCATTGACGCAACACCCATTGGTATCAACGTCCGCTCAACGGTCGCCACCTACGCAGGTGTGCATGATGAACTGCGCAAACTCTATGCAAAATCCACTGACGCAAAAGAAAAGCGTTATAAGGCAAGCGATTTTTCCTACAATACCGGCTCACTCCGCTGCCCCGGCTGCGACGGAACGGGCGTAGTAAGCCTCGACGTGCAGTTCCTGCCGGACGTTGACATTCCCTGCCCGGACTGCCGTGGCTCGCGCTATGCAAGGGCCGCCTATGATATAAGGCTCACAAACAAGGCAGGCGTATCCGCGTCTCTGCCGGAGTTGATGGATATGGATGTGAATTCTGCCATCGATTTCTGTAAGGACATGAAAACCGTCAGCCAAAGGCTGAACATTCTCAGGCAGCTTGGCCTTGGCTATCTCACGCTCGGCGAGGAAACGCCGAGCCTGTCCGGCGGCGAAGCGCAGCGGCTCAAGCTGGCAAGCGAGATCGGCAAAACGCAGACCGATTCTGTTTTCGTCTTCGACGAACCCTCCATCGGGCTGCACCCGCTGGACGTGCGGGTGCTGCTCGGCGTCTTTCAGGCGCTTCTGGACAATGGCGCGACGGTCATTGTCATTGAACATGATCTGGATGTAATCCGAAACGCCGACTATGTGATCGACATGGGGCCGGGCGGCGGCGACGCGGGCGGGCAGATCGTCGCCAGCGGCACGCCGCAGGAGATCCGGGAAAACAAAAACAGTATCACCGGCAGATATCTATGACGACGCAAACCGGCGGAGAAGGAAGTCCTTCTCCGCCGGTTGTTATTTCTTTGCGAGATAGAATATCACATGGGCTTCTTCATCCGCCAGCGGGATATTGACCCGCTCCGGATAGCCGTCCTGAAGATTTCCATAATCCGTGCTAAAGCACGGCAGCGAGGAAGCCCGAACCAGTTCGTCAAACACAGCATTATCTGTCTGCACCAAAAACTTGGATGCTGGCATTTTTTCGCGGCAGAGGGCATCCCAGAAGCCAAGCTCCGTGCGCAGCAGAAAATTGAAGCCGTTGATGTCTGCAAATGTCAGGGATTTGTGCGTCGCAAGTTCATGATCTTTCGGGACGCAGACGAACAGGTTTTCCTGCATAAAAGGGCTTCCACCGTCAATCGGAAACGGCAGAACGGCAATGTCGCACGAGCCGTCCTGCCATGCGCGCAGGACCTCTTCATTCTGGCAGATGGCGGAAGCAACCATTTTTTCCGGCTGTGCGGCGTTGAGTGCTTTCAAAAGTTCCCAAAGCGGCGCAGGCGCGCAGGATTTCACAAGGATCGTCCGCTGCCGCTGATCGAAGGCGCGTACCTGCGCAACGGCCTGCTCCGCTTCAGCGAGGAGTTTTCGGGCATACTCCACCGCCGTGTTTCCCGTGTCATTCAGTTCAATTCTATTTTTCCCTCTGATAAACAGCGGCACGCCAAAAGCATCCTCCAGATGCTGCATGGAGCGCGTTACAGACGGTGTAGAAATGTGAAATTCTTCGGCGACCTTGCTCAATGTACCGAGATCAGCAAAGGCTGTAAGCTGCCGCAGTTCATACAGGTCAATCATCGTGTTACCTCTTGCATTTCATATTCTGAAACGTTCTTTGCGATATCGATAGTGTACAACATCTGAATTTCGGTGTAAAGTATCTAATCAGAAGGAAATCAGCTTTTCAGAAAAATGGAGGTATGATCATGGAATATGTAACTTTGAATAATGGAATCAAGATGCCCAAACTGGGCTATGGCGTGTATCAGACCCCGGCGGAGGATACCAGGCGCTGCGTGCTGGACGCCATCGACGTGGGCTATCGCAGCATTGATACGGCGCAGGCGTATTACAACGAGGAGGGTGTTGGCGAAGCGCTGGCAGAGTCCGGTCTGCCCCGCGAGGAATTTTTCCTGACCACCAAGGTCTGGATCACAAACGCAGGCTATGAAAAAGCGAAGGCTTCCATTGAGGAATCCATGCGCAAGCTGCGCACCGATTATCTCGATCTGCTGCTCATCCACCAGCCGTTCGGTGATTATTACGGTACCTATCGCGCAATGGAAGAATTGTACAAGGCTGGCAGGCTCCGCGCGATCGGCGTTTCCAACTTTGGCCCTGACCGGTATCTGGACATCCAGCACTTCGCGGAGGTCAAGCCGGCCGTCAACCAGATCGAAACACATATGTTTCAGCAGCAGAAGACGGCCAAAGAATATCTCAAGAAATACGGCTGCCAGATCGAATCCTGGGGCCCGTTTGCGGAAGGCCGCAAGGATATGTTCACCAACCCCGTTCTGACCCAGATCGGCGAGAAGTACGGCAAAACCGCCGCACAGACCGCCCTGCGCTTCCTGCTCCAGAGTGATGTTGTCGTGATCCCCAAGTCCACGCACAAGGACCGGATGCAGCAGAACTTTGACCTCTTTGACTTCACACTGACGGCAGAGGATATGGCGGCGATCGAAGCCCTCGATGGCGGCGAGAGCCTGTTCTTCTCCCACTATGATCCGAAAACCGTGGAGTGGTTCATGTCTATCCTGTAACGCATAGAGTGGCAGAACTGTCATAAAAACAGTTCTGCCGCTTCTTCTATCAGTTTTCCTTATCCGAAAGGCGCAAAAGCGAAATTGATTACAGAAGCCGAACCGGCTACAATAAGCCCATAACATGAAGTGAAAAGGAGTTTTGACATGGCAGCATTGATCGCATACTATTCCCGTGCGGGAGAAAATTACTTTGGCGGTGCGTACCGCCGCATTGCCGTCGGCAATACAGAAAAAGCAGCCAACATGCTGGCCGAACTGACCGGCGGCGAACTTTATAAAATCGAACAGGAGCAGCCCTATTCCGAGGGCTACAAGACCTGCATTGCAGAGGCAAAGGCCGACCTGCAGAAGAAAGCCCGCCCGGAGGTTTTAAATCTGCCCGATGATCTGGATGCCTACGATGAGATTTATCTGGGTTACCCCAACTATTGGGGAACAATGCCGATGGCGGTCTACACCTTCCTCGAGCACTATGATTTCACCGGCAAGACGATTCACCCCTTCTGCACGCACGAAGGAAGCGGCCTTTCCCATACCGTACAGGACATTCAGAAAGCCGCGCCGCAAGCCCGCGTCACCAAGGGTCTTGCCATTTATGGAAGCAGCGTGGACGGAGCGAAAGCAGCGCTTGAAAACTGGATTCAGGAGGTTCACTGAATGGAATGTGAAGAAATTCGGGTCGATCTGCGTACCATCCCGCACAGCGCCGACCGGCAGCGTTCGGCGCAGCTGCTGTTCCGGCTGAACCACACGCTGCCGTTTTCGGAGGAATACAACGCCCTGCTCCGCGAGCTGCTGGGCAAGAATCTCGGCGAGGGCAGCACCATTGCACCGCCGCTCAGCGGCGCGGCGCTGGATATGCTGAAGATCGGCAGGGGCGTTTTTGTCAACTCCAATCTGCTGGCGATGGCGCGGGGCGGCATCACCATTGGCGATCATGCCCGCATTGCCGCCAACGTCCAGCTGCTTTCCAACAACCACGATCCCTATGATCTGGACGTTCTGACCTGCAAGCCGGTGGAGATCGGGGACTATGCGTGGATCGGCGCAGGCGCGACGGTGCTGCCCGGTGTGCGCGTGGGGCGGCACGCCGTCATAGGCGCGGCCTCCGTGGTCACGAAGGATGTGCCAGACTATGCCGTAGCGATCGGGAACCCCGCGCGGGTTATCAAAATGCTGGACAAAGAAAAAATCGAGTACTGAGATAACCGCAGCCGCCCACACTTTGGGCGGCTGCATTATGTTTTGAACGCGGATTTGTTACCACGTCAGTGAAAACTCCACCAACTCCGGCGTTTCCGGCTTGCCGATCAGCGGTTCTTTTCTGTCCAACGCAGAAAGCTGCGCCATTTCGTCAGGCGTCAGTGTAAAATCGAACAGGGCAAACTTCTCCCGGATATGCTCCGGTTTGGTGCTTCTGGGAATGACGGCGATACCTTTTTGCATCAGGAAGCGGAGCAGGATTTGCGCCGGAGTTTTGCCGTACTTCTCAGCGAGGGCACGCACGGCGAGGCCGCCGAACATTTCATTCCGGTTGTCCTGACCAAGCGGTGCATACGCCATGTGCGCCACGCTCTTTTTGTCCATCCAGCTACGCTCTAGGCTGCGCTGGCAGTAGAGATTCGTTTCAATCTGATTCACTGCCGGGACGACCTTAAAGCAGGCCATTTCAAAGATGACTGCTGAGGATCAAGGAGCGAGCAGTGGATCTTGAAGGCGAAGAGATGTATTTGACCTTTGGAGAGACCATGTACGATACTCCCCGACATGGATCGACGGCAAAAAGCACGCGCGGAATGTGTATGCGCATA
>ERZ779890.3495-NODE-3495-length-13990-cov-4.182562_pt1 | contig 13990 bp, 10 predicted proteins | sample MGYA00511553_ERZ779890 | MGnify/ENA primary metagenome ERZ779890 (study PRJEB29588, sample SAMEA2152064) | human gut metagenome | biome: human gut; feature: human-associated habitat; material: faeces | place: Denmark | collected 2008/2010 ...
ATACAATTACTGGTTCCTCTTTCTTCTGTTAGAGGTTACCAGTTTTGTTTTATTGTTCCGTTTCAACCATTATCAGCAGAGCGTGTATTTTACTTCGGCAAACGGAGTAGCCGGGAAAGTTTATGAGATTTCGGGCGGCATCAGTTCTTACTTCCATTTGAAATCGGTCAATGAGGATCTGCTTGACCGTAATATGTGGCTGGAACAACGTGTCGCTTTTCTCGAAAAAAGTCTGCAAGAGCGCGGCTTGGATTCTGTGAAGCTGTATAGTGTGGCGCGTCTTGCTCCGGCTGATTACCGTATATACAAGGCGAATGTTATTAAGAACAGTCTGAATAAGGCGGATAATTACATAACGTTGGATCGTGGTTCAGCAGACAGCATTCGTCCGGAGATGGGCGTAGTGGATGCCAACGGAGTGGTGGGCATTGTATATAAGACTTCTCCCCGTTACTCGTTGGTTATTCCATTGTTGAATAGTAAATCGAGCATTAGTTGCAAGATTGTGGGTAGTGACTATTTTGGTTATTTGAAATGGGAAGGCGGGGACTCCCGCTTCGCTTATCTGAAAGATTTACCTCGCCATGCGGAGTTCAATTTGGGGGATACGGTGGTAACCAGCGGTTACTCTACGGTCTTTCCTGAGGGAGTTATGGTAGGGACGGTTGATGATATGTCCGATTCTCATGACGGGCTTTCGTATTTGCTGAAGATAAAGTTAGCTACGGATTTTGGGAAAGTGAGCAATGTGCGTGTCATTTCGCGTAGCGGACAAGAAGAACAGAATATTCTGGAAAAAGAAGAATGATAATCAATTATTTACATAAGATAGGGTGGTTCATCTGTTTGGTACTGTTGCAGGTGCTGATACTGAATAACGTGCATATTGCCGGATATGCCACTCCGTTTTTATATATATACCTGATATTAAAGTTTGAGTCGGATGTGTCCCGTAATACATTGATGTTATGGGCTTTCTTTCTTGGGTTGACGGTGGATGTTTTTTCCGATACTCCGGGAATGAATGCGGCGGCTACTGTATTGCTGGCTTTCTTGCGTCCGATATTCTTACGTCTGTTCGTGCCTCGCGATACGTTGGATACGTTGATTCCCGCAGCTCGCACAATGGGTATCTTCCCTTTCCTAAAATATTTAGTAATTTGTGTCTTGGTGCATCATGGGATGTTGCTTACACTCGAATTCTTTTCCTTTGCCCACATTGGAACACTGCTGTTGAGAGTTGTAACAAGTACTTTGTTGACTGTGACCTGTATAATGGCAGTGGAGGGAATACGGAAGAAATAACTTGTAACCGGTAATTGATAGTTGATAATTAAATGAAGGATTATACGCTGGAGAAACGAAAATATGTGATAGGCATGGCGGCTGTGGTCATTGTCCTTATTTACGTTATTCGCCTGTTCGACTTGCAAATCATGACGGATGATTATAAGAAGAATGCGGACAGCAATGCCTTCCTTAATAAAATTCAATATCCTTCGCGTGGGGCTATTTACGATCGTAACGGCAAGCTATTGGTGTTTAATCAGCCGGCATACGATATTACATTTGTGCCTCGTGAAGTGACGCAATTGGATACCCTCGATTTTTGCCATGCATTGAACATCACGCTTGAGCAGTTTCAGAAGCGAATGAAGGATGTGAAAAACCGTTGGATGAATCCTGGCTATTCTAAATATACGCATCAGGTATTTATGACACAGCTTTCGGCAGAAGAGTGTGGTGTGTTTCAGGAGAAGCTGTTCAAGTTTCCCGGTTTCTATATCCAACGGCGCACTATCCGTCAGTATACTTATGATGCTGCAGGGCATGCTTTGGGAGATATAGGGGAGGTGTCAAAGAAAGATATTGAAGCGGATAATTACTATATTCGTGGAGACTATATAGGTAAGCAGGGTATTGAAAAGTCTTATGAAAAGTATCTTCGTGGAGAAAAAGGAGTGGAAATTCTGCTTCGTGATGCTCATGGGCGTATTCAAGGACATTATATGGATGGCAAATTCGACCGTCCTTCTGTCCCCGGCAAGAATCTGACATTAGGTATTGATATTGATTTGCAGAGGTTGGGTGAGCGTCTCTTACAACATAAGATTGGAGCTATCGTAGCTATCGAACCCGCTACGGGAGAGATTCTCTGCATGGTGTCTTCTCCCACCTTCGATCCTCATCTGATGATTGGCCGCCAGCGTGGAAAGAACCATCGGATGTTGCAGAGGGACAGGCGGAAACCTTTGCTGAATCGTGCGATTATGGGAGCGTATCCTCCGGGTTCTACTTTTAAGACTGCGCAGGCATTGACATTCTTGCAAGAAGGTATTATTCATGAAGACTACCCGACTTTTCCTTGTGCGCATGGTTTCAATTATGGAAGTCTGCATGTAGGTTGTCATGGGCATGGCTCTCCTTTGTCGTTGATTCCAGCAATAGCCACTTCGTGTAATTCTTACTTTTGTTGGGGATTGTTCCGCATGTTTAGCGACAAGAAGTATGGTTCTCCGCAAAACGCCATTACGGTGTGGAAAGACCATATGGTTTCACAAGGATTTGGCTATCGTCTCGGCACAGATCTTCCCGGAGAGCAGCGCGGTTTAATTCCTAATGCAAAATTCTATGATAAAGCATACCGGGGGTCTTGGAATGGGCTGACTGTCATCAGTATCTCTATCGGGCAGGGCGAAATCCTTACCACTCCATTGCAGATTGCCAATTTGGGAGCGACCATTGCCAACCGGGGACATTTTATTACTCCACATATTGTCAAGGAGATACAAGATCATGAGTTGGATAGCATCTACCGCACTCCGCGTGTAACTTCGATTGACCGGGAATACTACGACGAGGTTGCGGAGGGTATGCGCGCTGCTGTTACCGGAAGCACAGGCAGTGCAACTTGCCGCATGGTGGGGACTATTCTGCCGGGCGTGGAGGCATGCGGAAAAACCGGTACGGCACAGAACCGCGGTAAGGACCACTCCGTATTTATGGGATTTGCTCCGATGAACAACCCTAAGATTGCAATCGCAGTTTATGTGGAGAATGGCGGTTTCGGTGCAACTTACGGAGTGCCTATCGGCGCTATGATGATGGATCAGTATCTGCATGGCAAGTTATCGCCGGAGAATGAGATACGTGCGGAGGAATTCAGTAATCGCATAATACTGTACGGAGACGAAGAAAGATAGTAAACGCTCGAATATCGAGAGAACAAATGGTAAGAAGAGAGAATATATGGAAATCGTTGGATTGGGTGACAATCGCAATCTACCTGATTCTGATTGTGTTTGGCTGGTTCAGCGTCTGCGGGGCAAGCTATGACTATGGTGATCGTGACTTTCTTGATTTCTCCACTCGTGCCGGTAAACAATTTATGTGGATTGTCTGCTCGTTTGGGTTGGGGTTTGTCTTGCTGATGCTGGAGGATACGCTCTACGATATGTTTTCTTACATTATATATATAGGGCTCATTCTATTGTTGATTATAACTATCTTTATCGCTCCTGACACTAAGGGGTCGCGCTCATGGTTGATTCTGGGACCTGTCAGCCTGCAGCCCGCCGAATTTGCTAAGTTTGCTACGGCGTTGGCGTTGGCTAAGTATATGAGTGCCTATTCATTTACTATGAAAAACTGGAAGAATACATTGATGCTGGCTTTTCTTATTCTTCTGCCGTTGGTACTGATTATACTTCAAAGGGAAACAGGTTCTGCATTGGTGTATACTGCTTTCTTTCTGATGCTTTATCGTGAAGGTATGCCCGGAGTGGTGCTCTTTTCCGGTATTTGCGCTGTGGTATATTTTGTGGTGGGAATCCGTTTTGACCAGGTTCTTATAGCAGATACCCCAACCCCAATCGGAGAGTTTGCCGTATTGTCGATGGTGCTGCTTTTCGCCGGTGGAATGGTATGGGTATATAAAAAGAGGTGGGAGCCGGTTCGTAATATTATCGGTGGTTCTTCTGTGGTATTGCTCATAGCTTATATTATTTCAGAGTATGTCGCCCCTTTCAACCTTGTATGGGTGCAATGGGGATTATGTGTGGTTGTAACGTTTTATTTGTTTTATCTTTCTTTGCGCGAGCGCCATTTGAGTTATCTTCTTATAGGCTTGTTTGCCATAGGCTCGATAGGCTTTCTTTATTCCAGCGATTATTTCTTCAATAAAGTATTGGAACCTCACCAGCAGATCCGCATTAAAGTTGTGTTGGGTATGGAAGAAGATCTGACAGGGGCGGGGTATAACGTAAATCAGTCGAAAATAGCCATTGGGTCAGGCGGCTTGACAGGGAAAGGCTTTCTGAACGGTACGCAAACCAAACTTAAATACGTTCCTGAACAAGATACGGATTTTATCTTCTGTACAGTGGGCGAGGAAGAGGGTTTTATTGGTTCAACGGCCGTTTTGCTTCTGTTCCTGGCATTGATACTTCGTCTGATAGTACTGGCAGAACGGCAACAGTCTGCATTTGGGAGGGTGTACGGATACTCGGTGCTGAGTATTTTTCTGTTTCATCTTTTCATTAATATAGGAATGGTACTTGGGCTGACTCCCGTAATAGGTATCCCTCTGCCTTTCTTTAGTTATGGAGGTTCTTCGTTATGGGGCTTTACGATACTGTTGTTCATATTCCTGCGTATCGATGCGGGAAGAAATAGAAGACTGGTGTAATATCCTCGCAGGGATATGTGATGTTATCGTCGTAGTTTGATTCCTACATCGTTGATGCCGGGTAGAATCTCATCCGGTAATGTATAAGCTATCTTGAAGAGGTAATTGCCGGACCTCCCTATTTTGATGCTGCCGGCGGAGAATGCCGATTGATATAAACCGCCCCAGCCGTCTCCTTTCCAGATTCCTTCTTTGCTGGCTAAGACGGCTTTCAGCGTGTCTACCTGTACTCTTTTGCTTTCCGGATCTTCGTAATCGACCGACAGGTTTATGTTTTGATAAGGATAGGTGTTTCGGTTTCGGATTTCTACGGTCAGTTTGTAGTAAGTCTGTGAGTCGGGCACAGCGACATCAAAAAACAATGTGTCCTGTCTTTTCCAACCTTCTTGGGGAACAGACCGGAAAGCATGATATACAGTCTGTTTATCGCAAGCGCCCAATGCGCCTACGATAAACAGCAGAATGATATATTTCAGATGTTTTGTTTTATTCTTGAACCGGTTTGTCATCTCGAACAGGTTTATCCCCTTGGGGTTTAGGTTTGTTGTTGTGAGGGCGCTTGCGGTTATTGTTGTTCCGTTGCGGGCGTCTCTCATCTCCTTGTGCTCGTTTCTCATTCCCTTGAGGTTTGGACTGTTGTTCTTGCGGTTGCGGGGTGGCTGGTTGTTCGCTGCCTTGGGGGCGGTTATTGGAACTTTTTTTCTTCTTTTTGTTCCGGTTTCCATTATTATTCCCGTTACCGTTGTTGCCGTCTCCGCTATTTTTGTTTTTGCGGTTGCGGTCGAAGCGGGTCAGACTTTCCTGTTCCAGCAAGTCCACCGGCTTCTTAGGTTCGGAGCGGTGTGTTTCCTCCAATAGATAATCCGGTTTCATCCCTTTCTTATTCATGGAGATTACTTCAAACGCACGTTTGCCGCTGATGGTGACCAGGTTGGCAGGGAAGTTTTTATCCGTAGAATAAGAAACCTGATTGCTTAGAATATCTGCCTTGAAAAAATAGAAAGTACCGTCTTTGGTTTCCAACTCGATTTCTTTGGAAGGCAGGCGTTTTTGTGCTTCCACATAGCAATCTACTTCGTAGTTGAGACAGCATTTCAATTTGGCGCATTGTCCGGCCAGTTTCTGCGGATTCAGTGAGATGTCCTGAAAGCGGGCTGCACTGGTCGATACGGAAACAAAGGACGTCATCCACGTAGCGCAGCACAGCTCACGACCGCAAGGTCCGATACCGCCGATGCGGCCGGCTTCTTGGCGGGCACCGATCTGTTTCATTTCGATGCGCACGTGAAAAGCGTCGGCAAGCACCTTAATTAGTTGGCGGAAGTCTACGCGTTCATCGGCAATGTAGTAGAAAATAGCTTTGTTGCCGTCTCCTTGATATTCCACATCACCGATTTTCATGTTGAGGTTGAGGTCGAGGGCTATCTGGCGGGCACGAATCATTGTGCTGTGCTCACGTGCTTTCGCTTCATTGTACTTATCCATATCCACCTGTTTGGCTTTGCGGTAGATACGTTTTATGTCCGCTTCCGACTTTATATTTGCTTTGCGCATTTGTAACGGGACGAGCCGGCCGGTGAGGGTCACCACGCCTATATCATGTCCGGGAGTAGCTTCTACCGCCACTATATCACCTTTTTCCAAAGGTATTTTAGCACTATTCAAGTAATACCCTTTGCGGGTATTTTTAAATTGAACCTCTACGAAATCAGTCGAGCCTTCCGCGTCGGGTACATCGCACAACCAATCATAGGTATTCAGTTTATTGTTTTGCCTTTTGCTGCAACCTTTGCAGCCCATATGGCTACTTCCTTTATCTAATATGAAATCCATTTATTTTTAATTTGTAAGAGGGCCATCGACATAACCACCCAATTTATCTAAATATGCAAAAATAGTGATTTATTCCCATTCAAAATCATAGTTATGATTTTTTCAGTTATAAAAAAAGACCCGAAGATAGGTGTTATACCTAACCTTCGGGCCTTTTCTTATATATTTACACGATTAGTCTACCAACCCATGGCTCTTGAATACCTTGTGGATTGTCTCCAAAGCGTAATCTAGTTGCTCTTTCGTGTGGGTAGCCATAAGGGAGAAGCGGATCAGTGTATCCTCGGAAGCAACTGCGGGAGCTACTACCGGGTTTACGAAGATTCCGGCCTCAAATAATTCTTTTACGATAAGGAATGTCAAGTCGTTGTCACGGATAAACAACGGGATGATCGGGGTAGAAGTATGTCCGATCTCACAACCCATGTTACGGAAACCATCCAATGCGTAATGAGTCAAATCCCATAAATGTTGGATACGTTCCGGTTCGCTTAACATAATATCTAATGCCGCGTTCGCTGCGGCAGTAGCGGCAGGCGTATTGCTTGCGCTAAAGATATAGGAACGGGAGTGGTGACGTAAGTAATTGATAACCGGTTCGTCTGATGCGATAAAACCACCGATAGAAGCGAAAGACTTACTGAAAGTTCCCATGATCAAATCAACATCGTTCGTAACGCCGAAGTGATTACAAGTACCGCGGCCATGATCACCGAATACACCGATACCATGAGCCTCGTCAACCATTACACTTGCGTTATATTTCTTTGCGAGAGCTACGATTTCCGGTAATTTAGCGACATCACCTTCCATGCTGAAGACACCGTCGATAACGATAAGTTTCACCTTGTCTGGCTCGCATTTCTGGAGTTGTTTCTCCAAGGAGTCCATATCGTTATGCTTGAATTTCAATTTCGTGGAGAAAGAAAGACGATGTCCTTCGATAATGGATGCATGATCCAACTCATCCCAAAGGATATAGTCCTCACGTCCGGTGATACAGGATACAACACCTAGATTAACTTGGAAACCTGTAGAGTATACGATGGCGTCTTCTTTACCAACAAATTCTGCTAAACGTTTTTCCAACTGGAGGTGTAAGTCCAACGTTCCGTTTAAGAAACGTGAGCCGGCACAACCTGTACCATACTTTTTAATGGCCTCGATCGCTGCTTCTTTTACTTTAGGATGATTGGTTAATCCTAAGTACGCATTAGAACCAAACATCAAGACTTTCTTCCCGCTGATTAGAACTTCCGTGTCCTGATCGCTCTGGATTTCCCTGAAGTAAGGATAGATTCCCATTGCCATGGCTCTTTGAGGAGCGTCGTACTTTGCTAGTTTCTCTTGTAAAAGTTTCATATTATTATAAAAGAGAATGATTTATCTCGCTATTTATTTATTCTAATAAAGAACACAGGTTCGCCGCGTACATAATCCCATGTTTCGGCAAATCCAGCCGCAAAAGTAGTAAAAAAATAACTTATAGTAGTCGAAATGCTTTAAAAGTTTTATAAAAGCATTATTTTTGTCCTCTCAAATAAAAAAGAAGAAGTGAGGATGAGCGAACGGGATATAAAAGTACAAGCTATCATAAACCCTATATCAGGTGTAGGGTCGAAGCGCAAGATACCTAAGATGATCGAAGGGATCTGCTCGAAAAAGAACTGTTCGTTAAACATTTCTTTTACAGAGTATGCAGGCCATGCCAGCGAGTTGACTCGGCAAGCCATAGAGGAAGGAGCTGAATATATTTTGGCGGTAGGCGGTGACGGGACGGTGAATGAGATAGCGAGAGCTATGATCCATTCGAACGCGATCTTAGGTATCATCCCGAAAGGTTCGGGCAATGGCTTAGCTAGAGAATTGCACATACCGATGGACGTGAAAAGGGCTATCGATCTGATCGCGAAAGGGCATGTTACGACGATAGATTGCTGCCGGGCGAACGGACAGGTCTTTTTCTGTACCTGTGGAGTCGGTTTTGATGCCGCCGTCAGCCAGAAATTCGCGAATGAGAAACGGCGCGGCTCTCTTACTTATATAAAGAATACGATAGAGGAGTATCTGAGCTATAAGCCTGAGCCTTATGAATTGGTGGTAGATAATCAGACGATCAAGGAGAAGGCGTTTCTAGTCGCTTGCGCGAATGCTTCGCAATATGGTAATAACGCGTTTATCGCTCCGCACGCGAATATACAGGACGGACGGATGGACGTTACGATCTTATCCCCTTTTATGCCATTGGATATCGCTCCTTTGGCCATTCAATTGTTTACCAAACAGATTGATCGGAATAGTAAGATTAAGACGATGAAAGCCCAGCAAGTCACGATTATTCGCCAACATCCGGGCGTGATGCACTTGGATGGAGAACCGATCATGGCAGATCGCCGTATCGATATTACGGTGGAACCAAAAGCCTTACATGTGCTGACTCCGGAGGTTGTGTCTTTCACCAAGGAGGTACATAATTTATTTGACGAGGTAACTCGCTTCTTCGATAAAAAGCTTCCTTACATTTTCAAGTAAAAGTCTTTAGCTATAGCGGTGAATTCTTCGCTATATCGATGCCGCTCAATTTCTAGGGTCAGATGAGACGACTTGGGCTTTGCTACCGGCGTCGCTGAGAGTTCTATTAATAAACGCTTAGGAGGGGCGTCCGGTATGGGGGAAACGTGGGCTTCTCTCGATGGAGACAAAGACTCTTCTCGAGCGAGGTCTATTAAAGACTCCCGTTGATCGAAGGGAAGCACCAAGGCGATATTTCCTTCGGCTGCCAACAGTTTGCGGCTATCACGCAATAAATCCGGGAGTGATAGAGTATCCGTATGCCGGGCTAGATTACGTTTAGTATCCGGGCATTTCAATGAATCAATAAAATAGGGTGGGTTGGATACGATCAAGTCATATTTGATATTCTCATCCGGCATATATTCGGAGAGCGAGGTTTGATAGACTTGTATCCGGTTGGCGAAAGGCGATTTCGCGATGTTTTCCCGAGCTTGTAAACATGCGTCTGAATCTATATCGATAGCGTCTAGGATCGCGGTGCTACGCTGCGCCAGCATGAGGGCGATCAATCCCGTTCCGGTTCCCACATCCAAAATCCTCTGACATCTCTCTATGCTAGCCCACGCCCCAAGCAAAACGCCATCCGTTCCGACTTTCATGGCACATTTATCGTGCCATACCGTAAATTTCTTGAATTGAAAATAAGGATTTGCCATATCTCTATCGATTGTATGCCGCGAAATTAGTAAGAATTGAATGAAAAGCTGTAACTTTGGCACGTTTATTGTATTAACATATACAATGATGAATGTATATATGAAAGAAAAGACGAGAGTGTTTTGCCAGAATTCGTTTGATGACTTGGATGACAATATTGGTATCGTAATGCCAATTCTTACAGAATGCGATGTAGATGAGGATTTCACAGAAGGAATAGAGAAAGTTGGAGACACTATACCCATTCTTCCGTTAAGGAATATGGTACTCTTTCCGGGTGTTGCCATGCCGGTGATTATCGGGCGTCCTAAATCGATGCGCCTGATCAAAGAGGCTGTACATAAAAAGAGTTTGATCGGTGTTGTTTGCCAGAAAGAGATGGATACGGAAGATCCGGTTTTAGGGGATTTATATACTACCGGGGTAATCGCTGACATCGTTCGTGTCTTAGAGATGCCGGACGGTAGTACTACTGTTATTCTTCAAGGTAAGAAACGCTTTGAATTGAATGAGTTGACCGAGACAGATCCGTATCTTTCCGGTAAGATCACCGTGTTGGAGGACACGAAGCCGGACAAGACAGACCGCGAGTTCGAGGCTTTGATCTCAACGATCAAGGATTTGACCATCAAGATGCTTGGGGCCGTGGCTGAACCTCCCCGGGATTTGATCTTCTCGATCAAGAATAATAAGAATGTCTTGTATGTGGTCAATTTCTCTTGTAGCAATATACCGAGTGGATCGGCCGAGAAACAGCAATTGTTATTGATCGGGGACTTAAAAGAGCGTGCGTATCGGTTACTTTTTATCTTGAACCGCGAGTATCAGCTGGTGGAGTTGAAAGCTTCCATCCAGATGAAGACACATGAGGATATCAATCAACAACAAAAAGAATATTTCCTTCAACAGCAAATCAAGACGATTCAAGAGGAATTGGGCGGGAATATCAATGAGTTGGAGATAAAAGAATTACGGGAGAAAGCCAGTCGTAAGAAATGGCCTGCCGAGGTAGCGCAGGTCTTTGAGAAGGAATTGCGAAAATTGGAACGATTGCATCCGCAATCTCCGGATTATTCCGTACAGACGCAATATGTCCAGAATATTGTTAACTTGCCGTGGAACGAGTATAGTAAGGACAATTTCAACTTATCTCATGCCCAGAAGGTCTTAGATCGTGATCATTATGGTTTGGAGAAGGTGAAAGAGCGTATTATCGAGCATCTGGCGGTATTGAAGCTGAAAGGGGATATGAAATCTCCGATTATCTGTTTGTACGGTCCTCCGGGAGTCGGCAAGACTTCATTGGGGCGTTCCATCGCAGAGGCTTTGCGCCGCAAATATGTACGTGTTTCTTTAGGTGGATTGCACGATGAGGCCGAGATCCGCGGACATCGTCGTACCTATATCGGCGCTATGTGCGGACGTATCATCCAGAATATACAGAAGGCGGGAACATCGAACCCTGTCTTTATCTTAGATGAGATCGATAAGATCACGAATGATTTCAAGGGGGATCCGGCATCCGCTTTATTGGAGGTCTTGGACCCGGAGCAGAATAACGCGTTTCACGATAATTATCTGGATATCGATTACGATTTAAGCAAGGTGATGTTTATCGCTACCGCTAATAATTTGAATACGATTTCCCAGCCATTGCTGGATCGTATGGAACTGATCGAGGTGAGCGGTTATATCATGGAGGAGAAGGTAGAGATCGCAGCGAAGCATCTCGTGCCTAAGCAGATGGATGTACACGGCTTGAAGAAAGGTTCCGTGAAATTCCCCAAGAAAACCTTACAAGTGATCGTTGAAGCCTATACACGCGAGAGCGGTGTCCGGGAATTGGATAAGAAAATCGCCAAAATCATGCGTAAGCTAGCCCGTAAGGTCGCTAGCGATGAGCCTATCCCGACTAGTATTAAGCCGGAGGATTTGTATGAATATCTAGGGGCGGTCGAATATTCCCGCGATAAATATCAAGGGAATGACTATGCCGGCGTGGTTACGGGATTAGCTTGGACGGCTGTTGGTGGTGAGATTCTTTTCGTGGAGTCGAGCTTAAGTAAAGGTAAGGGGTCAAAGCTTACTTTGACCGGGAATCTGGGAGATGTGATGAAAGAGTCTGCCATGTTGGCACTTGAGTATATCCATGCGCATGCGGCTCAGTTTAATATCAACGAGGAGTTGTTCGAGAACTGGAATGTGCATGTCCACGTACCGGAGGGGGCGATCCCGAAAGACGGACCGAGTGCCGGAATAACGATGGTGACTTCTCTTGTCTCCGCCTTTACTCAGCGTAAGGTGAAAAAGAACTTGGCTATGACCGGCGAGATTACGTTGCGTGGCAAAGTGCTTCCCGTAGGTGGTATCAAGGAGAAGATCTTGGCGGCTAAACGTGCAGGGATTAAGGAATTGATTCTTTGCAAGGAGAATGAGAAGGATATCAATGAGATTAAACCGGAGTATTTGAAAGGCTTGGTGTTCCATTATGTGAGTGATATTCAACAGGTGGTGGATCTGGCGTTGCTGAGAGAAAAGGTGGATAATCCATTGTTTTAATAACGACTTTTTATGCATATATTGGTGTGGGCTTATACGTATATATGTGTAGGCCCATATTAATATCGGCGTAAGCCTATACGTATATACGTGTGGGCCTATGCCGATATAGGTGTTTTTAAAGGAAGAGTATGCCTTTATTTAGAGCATTTCTGTAGGAATTCCAAGCTGTTGCGTATCTCTTGGATATCGGATTTGAAATCATCGTACTCAATGGAGATAAGTCCGTTGAAATGCTGACGCTTCAGCTCGTTGACGAACGCTTTTACCGGTAAGATCCCGGTTCCCCATGTAGCGTCTTCCATCTTGTCGGTGAGGTCTTTCAAATGTGCCACCTTGATGCGTCCGGATAACTTCTGGAGATTTTTGAGCGGATCTTCACCCACCCGTTTCCAATGGCCGATATCGGCGCATACTCCCATCAAGGAAGAACGGCCTTTCAGCGCTTTCTCTACCACCTCGGCACTTGCGTAAATGCATGGACTCGGATGGTTATGGATCGCTACCTCCATATCGTACTTCTTGGCGAGGGATTCGATGTAGTCCAACTGGTTTAACTCCGGTTCGACAGTCACGATATGTGCGCCTATTTTATGAGCGAACGCGAAGAACTTATCCCATTCCTCGTTAGTCCCATAAGAGGCTACACCAAAGGCGATCGGCTTGATTCCCCTTTTCTTGAACTCATGGCGTAATAAAGCGCAGTCGTCATCGCTCAAGTCGTAATTTAAATACGTCTCTTTTGGGAACGGAGCGCCCAATTCTTGGAAAAAGAAAGCCTCCGCATACCCCATGCCCAGTTGTTGAGTCTTATCCAAGGTCTCCATCAACGTAAGATTGTGGAAAGTCCAAGTCTGTATACCCACCTTCCAGTCCGCTTTTTGCGCCGCCAGCTGTACGGCCTGCCCAAGGAGCATGACCGTACATAGTGCTAATATAATATATCGTTTCATACTTATACCGGCATTTCCGGAAGGCTCCAGCCTTCACGATAGGTATGTTTGATATATTCGTTGGCAGCCTCTAGCGCATTGAACTCTGCGTATTTCGTATCGAAATAGGGGTGACCGTCTATCACCTTGAAATCATCGCTGGTTACGATTTTCAATACGTCGGAAGAGGATATGTTGGTGAAACGCATGTTTTGGGCGTCCCACATCAATTTCTTGTTCAAGCCTTGCAGACGGATCGCCAATACGCCTAATAACACCATCTCGTTGAATGGTCCGGAATAAGCGAAGTTGGAAGTTCCTTCCACACGGTTCTCAGGAGATTCTTTACAAGCACGAATCCAGTCTTGCTCATGGAAACCGTCAAAGTATCCGGTAGCGTTCGGGATACGGCGCAAATAGGGGGTTACTTGAGGTACACGGCCGGATAATAACCGGGAGTTGAAACCTCCGCAATCGCAGATCAACGTGTCTTTAGTACCTACGAAGATACATCCACCCAAACCGTCACGCATCATATCTACACCATCCGGTAATAAGTCCGGACGCTGAGGAAGCATACCGCCATCGTACCAATATACTTTCACTTCCGGCAAGGCTACCTTTGGAAGATTGTCACGAGCCGGGAAGCGGAATTCTACCACCTCCGATTGAGGAGCGGATTCCGTATTGATCTGGGTAGAACGGCCTTGTACACGATCCGGATAACCTAACTTCAAGGATTGGTAAA
>ERZ779890.3503-NODE-3503-length-13972-cov-8.985270_pt1 | contig 13972 bp, 5 predicted proteins | sample MGYA00511553_ERZ779890 | MGnify/ENA primary metagenome ERZ779890 (study PRJEB29588, sample SAMEA2152064) | human gut metagenome | biome: human gut; feature: human-associated habitat; material: faeces | place: Denmark | collected 2008/2010 ...
TTTTTCTGCCCCTACTGCGTAACAAAGGGCATGAAAAAAGCGGCGTTCCTGTTCTTCCGTGTGGAAGTGGGAAACGCCGCTTGTGCGGTGCAATATTTAGTTGTAGTACAAACCATGCTTGTCCGTTGTCCGAAAAACCTTGATTTTACTGTGTTTCAAAAAGTATCGTTATCTAACCTCATCTTTTGAACGTCCGGGCTGGCAGCAGATGATGACGGATATTGACAGCGGGAAAATCGGAACGGTGCTGGTCAAAGACATGAGCCGCGTCGGGCGCGATTACCTGCAAACGGGTTTTTATACCGAAATCTATTTCAAAGAGAAAGATGTGCGGTTTATCGCTATTGACAGTCATGTGGACAACAGCCGTTCCGACAGTTTGGAGTTTGCGCCCATGCTGAATGTTTTGAATGAAATGTATCTGCATGATCTATCCAAGAAAGTCAACATCGGGTTTCGGGCAAAAGGAATGTCGGGGCAATCGCTTACGTCAACGCCGCTGTTCGGCTATAAGCGAGATCCCGAAGATAAGAACCATTGGGTGATTGAACCTGAAACCGCCGAGATCGTGCGGCGGATTTTTGAACTGGCGGCGACAGGAATGAACCCGCACCGCATTGCCAAAACCTTACAGACAGAGCGGAGGATTACACCGAGTACATATTTCCGCAGATCGGATATGGGGAACCGATATCACGCCAGAAGGCAGGAAACAGGCGACTATGACTGGCACAGAGGGACGGTCATCGGTATTTTGAACAAGCGCGAGTATCTGGGCATGACGGTCAATTTCAAGACATGTACGCCTTCTTACAAAGCCAAACAGATTCAAAATCCGATAGAAAAGCAGGTGGTTTTTGAAAATACCCATGAAGCGATTGTGGATAGGCAGGCATGGGAAAAAGCGCATGAAGCGTTTGAAAAGCCCAAGAGGGCTAAGGCGGAAAATGCCGACAGCAATTTTAAGGACTTTGTATTCTGCGCCCGATGCGGCGCGCCCATGAGCAATCTCCATCATGCGCAGCACCTGAAAACCGGCACGATCTGTTACTATGACTTCTTTATATGTTCCACCTATCGAAAGTCTGAGCATTTGGAAGAACGGCAATGTGTTCAGAACGCATTCAGTGCAAAAGCGCTTCGTCCGTTACTGAAAGAAACGATTCAAACGGTCAGCCGATACGCATTGACGAATCAGGAAGAATTTCTGGCGCGGCTGCAACGGGAAATGCTGGCGGAGCAGCCGGAACAGACAAAACAGCTTAAAAAAAGGATTGCGGCAAAGAACAAAAGAGTGGCGGAACTCGACCGGTTTTTGAAAAAACTCTATGAGAATTATGCGCTCGAAAAAATCCCGGAGGAACGGTTCGATGCGCTGTCTGCCGAGTATGAAAGCGAACAGACACAGCTTGAAAAAGCGGTTTTGGATGAACAGCGTCAGTTGGATGAAATTCAATCCGGCGAAGATAAGATTGAACGGTTTATGGCGCTTGTTGAGCGCTACCGCGACTGCACGGAATATTCCGATGAAGTGCTGCGTCAATTCGTGGAAAAAGTCATCGTCCATGAAACCGTGAAGGACGAGGACGGCGAGCGCTCCCGCGAGATTGAAGTGTATTTGAATTTCATCGGGAAGTTTGACGTTCCCGTGCAGTCCGTCGAGCTTTCGCCGAAAGAACAGAAACGTCAGGAGGCATTGAAAAAGCGAAGAATCCATGAAAGAAATAAACGCACGCAGAAGCGACAGGAGAGGATGAACGCACAGCTTAAAAACGAATCCCCAATTTGAAACAGAGAACTGAACAGACAGAAAAGGCGATGCCCCGTTTTTCATCGGGCTGCATCGTCTTTTGTGTTGAGCGGAAAGGAGCGCCTATGACCGAAAAACGTACTCCCATTTTTACCTTTACCCAGCGGATTGGCAACACCAATTTCACCGTCCGCGCATATTGCGATGACGATATCGCCGTGACTTACGAGGACAAACTGCTGGAGCTGATCCGCAGCGGCGTGTTGCAGGCGGATGCTTCCGAAAAGCCGAAGGAACCGCCTGCCGAACACGCGGCGTAATTCTCAAAACACGAACTGATTTTTTGAGCGAGGAGGAATGTTCAATGGCATCCGAACGAATCGAAAAACTGCTTGCGATGCAGCAGAAAGCCGAAGCGCAGAAACGAAAAGCCGAGCAGCAGCTCAAGGCGGCGAAACACAAAATCTCTATTCAGAGAAACAAGGAAAGGACGCATCGTCTCTGCGAGCGAGGCGGACATTTGGAGCATTATCTGCCCAATCCCGAACTGCTGACGAATGAAGATGTGTTCCTGCTGATCGACTACTTCTTTTCTTCTCCCCGTGTGCGCGAGCTGGCAGAGCAGATGACCGCCAGCCGACGCGGGGAGCTTCCTCAGAGCCCGAAGGAGCTGATCGACGCAGTTGTGCAGCGTATGCCGAAACCAACCATGCAAAACATGGTTTGGAGCGGAGAAAACGGGGACGACGCGGAGAGCGACGGAAGCAGCCCCATCCCGTGAGGGCGCACTTATACGCATCTTCGATGCGCCGTGCGTTCTCCGAAGGCCCCTGCGGGGTGCTCGATGCCTTCGGCATCAACAGGGGAAAGCCCCCTGCGCCGATTGCATCGGCTATCCCATGACGACGCTTTGCGCCGAAAAACGGAGGTGAACCCATGCCCTGCCCGACGGGGAGCTTTAAGATCATCAGCCGCGGAAAAGGTCAATCCTGCATGGCTTCCTGCGCGTATTACTCTGGCGAAAAGAAGTATTCCGAATACGAGTGCTGCTGGAAATATCCGCACAGCAGCCCGGCACGCGTGAAGTGGGTGGAAGTCATGCTGCCATCCAACGCGCCGAGGGCGTATGCCGATCCGCAGACGCTTTGGAACGCGGTGGACGCAGCGGAAACGAGCGTCAACGCGCAGACGGCGCGCTCGATGCTCTTTGCCTTGCCGCGCGAACTGACTGACGAGCAGAACCTTGCCCTCGTCCGCGATTTCTGTCAAAAGGAATTTGTGGATAAGGGCATGGTCTGCAATTTCTTCTATCACGACAAGGGCGACAGCAACCCACATGTTCACATCATGCTGACGCTTCGCGCAATGGACGAAAACGGGAAGTGGCTGCCCAAATCGAAGAATGTCTATGCGTTCGACGAAAACGGAAACCGCATCCGCACGCCGAACGGAAGCTGGAAGCGCGTCAAGGTGAATACCGTCGATTGGAACGAGCGCAGGTACGGCGAAATCTGGCGGCAGGATTGGGCGGCTGCACAAAACGCGGCGCTCAAAGCAGCGGGACGGATGGAGCGCGTCGATATGCGTTCTCTTGAGCGGCAGGGCGTTGAAGACCGCCTGCCGCAAAAGCATCTCGGTTCGACAGCTTCCGCGCTGGAACGCAAGGGTGTTTCCAGCGAACGCGGCGACGAGAATCGAAAGATCATCAGCGTGAATAAGATGCTGGCTTCGTTGCAGAAAACCGTTCGCGAGATTGGCGCTTGGCTGGATGAACTGCGCAAGGCGGTCAGCCGCCAACAGATCATCGAAAGCCCGGATGATTACCCGCTGAGCGACGTGATTACCGCCTATCTGGATATGCGAAAGGACGGGCGCGAAACATGGAATCGCTATGCGCAGGAAAAAGGCGCTGTCCATGATTTGAAGGACGGCTTCAAGGCGGTTTCCTTCCTCTCGAATCACGAGCTTTACACGGTCGGTCAGCTCGGACGGTACATCGCCGAGACGAAACAGGTATTTTCCAAAATCAAGGCGGAATCCACGGCAAAGGAACGTAGAATCCGAGATATCGACGCGCTGTTTGGCGCGATTCAGACCATGAAGGAATTGAAGCCGATTCAGCAGGAATACGAGAGCATCCACTGGAGCGGCAAACGCGAAAAGTTCAAGGTCGAACACGGCGACGAATTGAACCGTCTGCAAAAGGCGATCTGGCTGCGCGAAAAGCTCGTGAAGTCGCTGGGGCTTGCATCTCCTCTCGATAAGGAGCAGCGCGCGGCGCTGAAAGCAGAACGCACACGGCTTGAAGCGGAGCGCGAAGCCCTTCTTCCCAAACTCGAAGAAGTCAAAGCTGAAATGGCGGAACTGAACCGCATCCGATACTGGACGCGCAAGGTCATTCCCGACGCGCTGCCGCGCGTTTCGGATGGGCGGGTTTCGATTGAGGATGCGATGGAAACGGCGGGCAATCGGAAGGAGTTGGAACAGGTTGAAGATGAAGCGACGCAGACAGCCGCGCGGCAGCCGCAGGAACAGGAAAAACAGAAGGTGAAACAGCAGGAAGAAATTGTTCCTATGTAAAAAAATCCACTCCCAAAAAACAAGAGCTGAATATCGTCCATCACATGCTGGCGGTATTCAGCTTTTTTCCTTTTGCCAAACAAAAAACGCATGTCATTTTAACGTGAAAGCAGGAAAAAAAGACGCAGGGATCTGCAAGATGCACACGTTCGGGAATGATGAACTGAAAAGTGGCGAAAATGTGAAGAATGTGAATAAAAACGCAGGAAACGTATTTGATAAAATGGAAAGCTATGTTATACTGATGCTGAATAGATACATCCACAAAAGCACAAAAATACTTTTGGAGGCATGAAGAATGAAACGTTTTATTGCATCCATCCTTTCGGCAGCCATGTTGTTGAACGGCCTTGCGCCCGCTTATGCGGCGGCGGAACAGGACGGGAAGAAATCCGCAACTGTTAAACACTTCACATTTACGGCTGATGTGATTCCGGGAAAGCTGGAAGAACTGGAGCAATACGACGTTTCCATGATTGATCACGGAGACGTGCTGGAAAACGAGGAAGGCGTCGTCGTCTCCGAGATACAGGGAACGTACTATCGAAACCAGAAGCTCACTCAATCTTCGCTTTCGGGGACGAGCTTTGCGTTTGCGCCGATCATGCTGGATAACTATTTCCCACTGCCGGAAGAAACGCCTACGCCGGAGCCGACCGTTACGCCCGAACCGACCATTACGCCGGAAGTGTCGGTTACGCCTGAAGTATCGATCACACCTGAAGCGTCGGTTATGCCGGACGCGTCGGTTACGCCTGAAGCATCGGCCACGCCGAGCTTATCGCCCGAAGATACCGACACGCCGGAACCCAGCGAAAGCCAGGAAGGAGAAGAAACGCCGTCTCCGACCGAAGAACCGACAGAGCATCCCACGGATGAACCCACGGAACAGCCGACCGAAGAACCTACGGAAGAACCCGTGGAGCAACCCACCGAAAGGCCTACGGAAGAACCGGCTGAACAGCCGACAGAACAACCCACGGAAGAACCCACAACAGAACCCACGGAGAAGCCGGAAGAAAACCCCGCTGAGCAGCCGACGGAAGAACCTGCCGAGCAGCCGGAGGAAAAGCCGGAACAGGAAACGGAAAACAACGAGCCGGAACCCGAAGAATCGCCAGATGAGATTTCGGAAGAATCGGCTGACGAACCCGAAGAACAGCCTGCCGGGGAAAATGCAGAAGAAAACGAGCCTGCACAAAGCGCGTCTGTTTGGCATTGGCTTTTTCACGCTGCTCATGCGGAAGAAAGCGCGCCGTCTAGCATCCGGGGCGAACGGCAGTCGTATTCCCGAAGCGCAGGCTGCGAGTGGATCACCTACCCCGGACTGTTTGACGCTGTGACGGACGTTGAGCTTTCCATGACCTCCACGGGCATCAAGGAAAACATCATCGTCAATCGGTATACAGGCAACCATGTCTACGCGTATCAGATGACGACGGAAGGATTGACCGCCGCTCAAAACGGGCGGGAAATTCTGCTCTATAACGAGAACGGAGACATGATGGCGAAAGTCGAAGCGCCGCACATGACGGACGCAGAAGGCCGTTACAGCACGGATATTGCCGTTTCACTGGAGGGCGGCGGCGGAAGCTACCGCGTTACCTATCGTCCCAATGACGAATGGATGCAGAGCGCCGCTTACCCTGTAACCATCGACCCGACGGGCAATTATTTCAACGATCTCGCCACGGGAATCGGCGACGTGTTCGTTTCCAGCAATAACCCGTCCCATCATTATGACCATACGGTTTCCAAAGGAAATCCGCAACACAACCATAATCTTGAAGGAACAAATCTATATGCAGGAAACGGCAATATTGCCTATATTATTCCTTCTCTGACGGGTTTTGCCGGAAGCGACAAAAAGGTATCGGAGTTCCCGACAACCAACGGCCTCATGATTCTGAACGCAACATGGAAAGTTTTCGTTCATGAAGGAGGCGGCACATTTGAAGTTGCACTGGTGACGAGCGACTGGAATACCAGCTCGGTCACATTTAATTCGCGTCCGAGTCTCAGCTCAGATATCCGCCAGACAATTACCCTGCACGAAGGCGAAAATCATGTAGATTTGACAAAGATTTTTTCTGCATGGTTTAACACGTCGGATCAGAAAAGAAATTACGGTTTTGCTGTGACAAGCGATAGCTCGCGGGCAAGAATCTGTTCGTCAGATGTTCTGCCTAGATCAGACCGTATGTCGTTCTCCGCTTCCTATACGGACGATCTGCCCGCGCCTACGGTAAAGGCGACAGGCTACGGAAACGGCGTCAATTCGCAGAGCGGTTATATCGACGTATCGTGGAACAGCGTTCCGCTGGCCAGTGGGTATCGGCTGGGCATATCGAACGGCAGCACGTTCCAGTATATCGACGTGGGCAATACGACCTCGTATTCGACGCGCGGCAAAAAGATTTGGCCGACCGACGCTGAAATGGCCGCGGGCAACTATACCCTGCACTGGGACGGAACCGGTCAGGAACTGCCCAATATTCCACGCAAGGATAAGACAGACCTGAATTATTATTTCGTGGTTTTGCCTGCCAACGATTACGGACAGACAGGTTCGCAGTATGGTCAGGCACAGGCTTCGCTGCCGGATACCACGCCGCCCAACCAGCCGTCTACGGTCAGCGTATCTCCGGCAGACTGGAGCAACGCGGAGGCTCGGACGGTCACGTGGGCAGGCTTGACGGATATGCCGCTGAACAGGGACACGCTGGGCGACAACGGGCATGTTCAGTTTATCCTTGACCCTGCAATCGGAACGGATGCGAACGCATGGGCGTGGCAGAATATGGCTTCCAACGCTGCAAACGGCTCACAGACCGTCTCGACGGTGGGCTTGGAGGATGGCGTTCATGCGGTCTATGTGCGCGGCGTAGACACCTACGGCAACTACGGCGCGCCCAAAGGCGCGGAACTCAAGGTGGACAGAACGCCGCCGACGCAGCCGGACGTGTCCGTACTGCCTGACGATTGGACAAAGGAAAATACCGCATCGATCTCATGGACGAATATCGCCGATTTGAACGATTTGAATCGCGTGGAGCTTTCGTGGGACGGCGGCGCATACCAGACAACCGGGCTTTCCGATAAAACATGTTCGGGATATGAAGCGGATATCTCGTCGTTTGCGGACGGGCTGCATACGCTGAGCATCCGGGGCGTGGATATCGCCGAAAACGTCGGAGAAGCCGGAACTGCGTCGATTCAGATCGACCGCAGCGCGCCGACGCTGACCCAATCTTCCGTTGAACCCGCAGCATGGACGGCGGCGGACAGCGTTATGCTGACGTGGAAAGGCGCGGCGGACGCATACAGCGGTCTTGCCCGGATGGAGTATGCCGTTGACGGCGGCGCTTGGGAAGCGCTCGACGTGAACGAAAACGGAAGCCGGGAAATTGAAATCGGCGGGCTGGCGGACGGCGAACATCGAATTACGCTGCGTCTGACGGATGCGCTTGAAAACGCTGCGGCATGGGAACATACGATCTATCTGGATCACACTCCGCCTGTTGTCGAGCTGCTTACGCCGCAGAACGGCGCGGTTGTGACGGGCGTTCTGGATATTTGGGGCGTTGTCTCGGATATTTCGCTGACGGACTGGACGCTGACGGCCAAAGGCTCGTCCGGCAAAGAAGTGACCGTTCACGCCGATTCGACCGAAAGGCTGTCCGAACAGCTCGGCGTGTTGGACACGGGTGAATTTGCGGATGGAGAAACCATTGAAATCATCCTGACTGCGCATGACGCTGCCGCGCACGAGAGCACGGTTCAGGGCATATACGTCAAGGCCGATCACAGCGCAAAGCCTGTTTCGGCAGACGTAACGATTACCGCGCCGCAGCAGGGCGAGTGCCTGACCGTCTCCTATAAGCAGGGCGAATATACCGCCGATTACAGCGGCTCGGAGAGCAGCGGCGTTTTCGTGCTGGACGGACAGCCGGGCGGCGCAACGTCCCATTTGAAATTCCCGGTATACCCGATTCTCTACCCGGAAAACAGCGTTCATGCCCTCTCCGTGCTTTCTCTTGACCGTCAGGGCGCGCTGCATTATTCGCAGGGCATGGCCGGATCGCTGATTCTGAGCGATATCTGGAAAGACGAAAATAAAGTTGAATCTGCCGACGGACTTGCATTGTCGGATATGGGCGCGGAAGTGATGGCGGATTCCGGCACACTGGTGTCCAAAAACTTTACAGCCGCGCAACCTGTGTTGGCTGTGCGACTGCATACCATTGAAAATCCGGCGGCGGGCGGCTCTATCTCCTATGAGGTATCGACCGACCACGGCGCAACGTGGACGGCGATTCGAGAAGGATACGATGTCAAATTTGACACGCCGCAGAATCAAGTGGCGGTTCGCACCCATTTGAAAGGGACGGGAACGGTTCTTCAAGGTCTGGACATTGTGGGTGTATACGAATCGAATCCCGTTCATTTCAGCGTCAGACTGCTTCGGCCTGTGACGGCGTTTAATCTGACGCATGAAGAAGAACAGACGGAAGCCATGCCGACCCTCTCGACGGACTGTGCGGCGCAGTTGACGGTTCAGCGCCTGTACATGGACGGACAATGGAACAGCAACAGCTTTACGGCGGATATGCTTCCCTTTGAGGACGGAACAACTCATCAGGCTGCGGCGCTGGGTCTGGATGCGGACGGCGCGCTTTACGGAAGCGGTGCGGCTGCGTCGATTCTCATGCGAACCGCGCTGAACGCGACAGACACATGGCAATCCACGGCGCTGGAGCTTGCAGACGAAACGTATGCCATTCGTTTGGAAACGCTCTGCATCGACGCGGCGGGAAAAACGGTAGAAAACGGCAAGTATGCGTATTCGTATGATGGAACGACGTGGACGGATTTCACGACGGGCGGCTATACCTTCCTGAGCAAAGGCACGAAAAAGCTGTATATCCGGGCAACCATGCCCTCCGGCGTGACGCTCAGAGCCATTCATCTGGAAGGCGTGACGGCCAAGACGCGGGCGCTGAAAACGACGTTGGTGAAAGCGCCTTATAACGTGCAGGCGACGGACTACGGCGACTACTACGAAAACGAAAAGCTCCGCCGCTACGAACTCACATGGACGGACGCGAACCGCGACGACGGCACATGCGGAAACGAGCTCTGGTTTGACATTTACCGCAACGGGCGGAAGATTGCATCGACGCAGAAAAATCGGTATACCGACTACGATTATGAGGCAGATGCAGTCTATCATGTTCGGGCGCGCAGAGAATACGACGATCCGGGCGACGGGCTTTCTTCGATACTCACCCGAACGAGCGGATGGGTGAAGGCGGCCATGACGCGTCTGGCGGCGGAGGAACGCATTGAAGGCGTACAGCACAACGTTGAAAACTTCACGCAGTCGGAATACCTCAACGACCTGTACGGCGGCAACTATACCTTCTCCGACACGCCCAATCCGCCGAGCCTGAGCTTCGCGCTGGATCAAAGCCTGCTGGGGCCGCATCGCTTCTGCTCGCTCGGCTTTGAACCGATTAACTTCAATACGGGCAATTTCTATTTGCAGACGCGGGATTACGCGCTGGCAGATTTGGGAACGTCCGGCTTTGATGTGGTCAGAACGTATAACACGCAGAGCAACGAAACGGACGGGCCGTTCGGCGCAAAGTGGACGACGGAATACAGCCAGCACCTCCGCCTGTTCAATGACGGCAGCGTCGGCTACCGCAGAGCGGACGGCAGCGAAGTGATCTTCTATGCGCAGGCGGACGGGGCGTTTGAAAGCAACTCGACGGAGTATGAATTCCTCTCCTATGACGCGGCGCACACCGAATATCGAATCAGCCTGACGGACGGGACGGTTTATGCGTTTGCGTCCGGCGGTCTGCTCAAACGCATTGAAAAGGACAGCGGACAGCATATTACGGAAATCGTCCGGGACGAGGACGGCCTGATGACGAAGATCATCTCGCCCAGTCAGGAAGAACTGCTGGTCGAAATGGATCAGGCCGGACATATCGTCGGCATCACCACGCCGGGCGGCGCGACGCTGCGCTATACCTACTCCGGGAAGAAGCTCAGCTCCTTTACGGATGCCGAAGGCAAGACGACGAAGTATGCCTACGACAAAAAGGGCCGCATGACCGAATGGTATGACGGCAACGGTCAGCGTCAGGTGCTGAACAAATACGACGAACAGGATCGCGTTGTCGAGCAGCAAGACGGCAACCACGGTCGCTATCGGATGCAGTACGGCGACGGTCAGACGATAACAACGGATGCCGAAGGAAATGTCGTTACCTATTTCTTTGATGAGCAAAAGCGCACTACTCGAATTGTGGATGCGTTGGGCGGTGAAACCAGCTTTACCTACGGCGAGCAGGGCGAAATTGTCAGCAAGACGGACGCGCTGGGGCATGTGACCGCCTACGCCTATAACGATGCGGGCGATATCGTCACAACCGTGCTGGAAAACGGAGGCACGATTCACAGGGAATACAACGATCATCACCAGATTACAAAGCTGACCGATTTGAACGGCTCGGTGACGTTGTATGAATACGATGCGGATGGTAATCTGGTTCGGGAAACCGCGCCGAATGGCGGCGTGACAACCTACGCATACGACCACAAAGGCCGTCTGACCCAAAAGACGGACGCGCTGGGCAATCAGACGAGCTATGCGTATGTCAACGGCCTGCTGGCCAAAACCGTGGATGCGCTGGGCAACGAAACGGCATACAGCTATGATGCGAACGGCAATCTGGCGAGCATGACGGGCGCGCTGGGCAACGTGACGCAGTATGAATACGACGCAAACGGCAATCTGCTGAACGTCGTCTTTGCGGACGGAACAAGCGTCAGCTATACCTATGATGCGCTTGGCAGGCAGATCAGCGCGACCGACCCGCTGGGCAATGTAACGCGTTACAAGTACGACGCGCTGGGCAATGTGCTGGAAACGACGCTGCCGGATAAGACGACCCAGACGGCGACCTACACGCACAACAGCCAACTGGCGACAGTCAAGGACGCGCTGCTGAATCAGACGAAGTACACCTATGACGGCAATGGAAACCGCCTGACGGAAACGGATGCGCTCGGTCATACGACGACCAGCGAGTACGACGCGGCGGGCAATCTGATTTCCGAAACCAATGCGGCGGGCGGCGTGACGACCTATCGCTACGACGCGCAGGGCTTCCCGATCTCCGTGACGGATGCGGCGGGCGCAACGCAGACCTATCGCTACGACGTAATGGGCAACATGATCGAGCGGACGCTGCCCAACGACGCGACCATCCGAACGGATTATGACGAAAGCGGAAACGTCATTCGCGAAGTCAACGAGCTTGGCGGCGAAACGACCGTTGAATATGACCTGCTGGGCAGAATCATCGCAATCACCGACCCGATGGGCGCGGCAACGGCGTACAGCTACGATGCAAACGGCAATCTGCTCTCCGTGACGGATGCGCTGGGCAATGTGACGGCGTATGAATACGACGCGTTGAATCGCGTGACGGCGGAAATTGCGCCCAATGGCGGCAAAATTGTCTATGCGTATGACTGCGTGGGCAATCTCATCGAAACCACCGATGCGCTGGGCCATACGACGACATACAGCTATGACGCGGCAGGCAACCTCATCGGCATGACGGATGCGCTCGGACAGGCCGTCGGGCTGGAATACGACAAGAACAGGCGCGCGACGACGGCTATTCAGAAGAACGGCGGCGTGCTGGCGACGGCCTACGATAAAGCAGGACGCATTATTTCTGAAACGGATGCCAACAAGCACACGACGAGATACCGTTACGGCAAGACAGGACTGGTCAGCGAGATCACCGATGCACTGGGACAGAAAGCGCTGTTTGAATACGACGCTCTGGGCAACGTGACCAAGATCACAGCGCCGGGCAACGCCGTTACGCAGTATGCCTACGATATTTCCGGCAGACTGACGACGCAGACAGACGCAACCGGGCTTGTGACCGAATACGGCTATGACGAAAACAGCCAGTTGATCTCTGTTGTGACCAACGGAAACGAGAGCCTGTACGAGTATGACGCAATGGGCAACGTTTCCTCGGTTACGGATGCGGAAGGGCGCTGCATAAAGCTGTCTTACAACCTGAACGGCAATCCGACGGAGATCATCTACCCGGATGGAACGAAGGACGTAACCGAATATGACGCACTGGGCCGTGTGGTTCAATCTACGCCGCGCACGGGGCTGGCGACAGCATACGCGTATGACGAAAGCGGAAACGTCGTTCGCATGACGCAGGGCGAACAGACGACGGCCTACGAATACGACCTGCTCGGACGCATGGTCAGGCAGATTGCGGCGGACGGGACGGAAACCGCGTATGCCTATGACGCGCTGGGCAACCTTGTCGGTCAGACGGATGAACTGGGCAACCAGACGACGTTCAGCTACACGGCGGAGAGCCTGCTGGAGCAGGTGACGTATGCCAACGGCGCAAGTCAAAGCCTGAGCTATGACCTTGCAGGCAACATTATCGGCGAAACGGATGCGGAAGGCAACGCCAAGCAATACCAGTATGACAAGGCCAACAGGCTGATTGCGGTTATTGACGAGCTGGGCGGCAAAACCAGCTATGCCTATGACGCAATGGATCATATTGTGCAGGTGACGGACGCGCTGCGCCATGCGACGAAGTACACCTACGACAAGGACGGAAACCTGACGAGCGAAACCGACGCGCTGGGCCACAAGGTGCAGTATGCCTATACGCCGGAGGGCTGGCTGAGCAGCGTCACCAAGGCGGACGGTGCGGTGATGACGTTTGAATACGACAAAACGGGCGCATTGACCCGTCAGAACGTCGGAGATGGGCAGAGCGTCACGAGCAGCTACAACGAAATCGGAAAGCTCACAGAGGTATCCAGCGAAGCTGGAACGATTCGCTATCAGTACAATGAGCAGGGATTCCTGATCTCCGTGGAGAATGTCAATGGAGACGTGGTTTCGTATACCTACGACGCATACGGCAACAAAACGTCCATGACCTATCCTGACGGCAGGACGGTCAGCTATACCTATGACGCGATGAACCGAATGGCCGGCGTTGTGGGGCTGGATGGCGAAACGACGAGCTACGTCTACGACGCGGTGGGCAGAAGAATCCAGACGGTTTCCGGGAACATGACCACGCGCTATGCGTATGACAGCGTGGGCAACCTGACGGAGCAGGCCACCAGCGGCGCAAGCGACATTGCGTTCCGTTACAGCTATGACAGGAACGGCTACATCACGGGCGAAAAGCGCACGGAAAACGGAACGGAGACGGAAAACAGCTATGCGTATAACGCGCTCGGAGAGCTGACCAGCTTCCTGCAAAGCACGGGCTACGGCGAAAGCTACGTCTATGACAAGGCCGGAAACATGCTGGAAAAGGCGATTACCGGGACGGACGGCCAGAACGTGACACTGAAAATGGCGTATAATGCGGCCAATCAGCTCACGGGCATGACCAACGGTCAAAGCAAGATTGCGTACAGCTATGATAAGAACGGCAGCCTGATTCAAAAGACGCTGACAAGCAAGACCTACGGCAAGCTGACGGATCGCTATGCGTATGACGCGCTCGATCAGCTTACCTCCTACGTCGGGTATGACGGATATCAGCAGCA
>ERZ779890.3510-NODE-3510-length-13947-cov-46.589836_pt1 | contig 13947 bp, 4 predicted proteins | sample MGYA00511553_ERZ779890 | MGnify/ENA primary metagenome ERZ779890 (study PRJEB29588, sample SAMEA2152064) | human gut metagenome | biome: human gut; feature: human-associated habitat; material: faeces | place: Denmark | collected 2008/2010 ...
TGCAAAATGCAATACTTATCGCAAGATTTTTCAATTTAAAAATAGCCAGACTTTCACGCCGTGATTTGTGCAAGTTGTTCATTGAACACTCTGGCTGCCGTTGTCCGTCCCAAAATCTCCCGTGGGTAGTTGTTCATCCAGTCTGCCGCTGCGATGATCTCCTCGTCCGGCACCTCGTCGAAGTTCGTGCCTTTCGGGAACAGCCGCCGGAACATCTTGTTCAGATTCTCGTTGCTGCCGCGCTCATAGCTGCTGTACGGGTGGCAGTAGTACATCTTCGTCCGCTGCCCGCCGAAGATGGAAGTCTCCATGCCCTCACAGTCAGAGAACTCGCTGCCGTTGTCCACGGTGATGCTGCGGAAGATTTTGCTGAACAGCGCGCCATACTTCCGCTCCAGTCCGTTCAGCGCCGCCACCACGTTCTCCATGGTCGCGCCGTACATGGGCAGCGTGATCTCGTTGCGGCTCAGTCTCTCCGTCAGTGTCAGCACGCACTTCTTCGTCTTTTGCTTGCCCTTCACCGTGTCCATCTCCCAGTGAAACGGCTCTTCCCGCTGGTTTATTTCCTCCGGCCTGCGTTCGATGCTCTCGCCCTGCGGTGGACGCGATGCCGAGCGCACACGATTGTATCCGCGCTTGGTCTCTCCATGCAGCGGCAGGTCTTTGTTGGTGATGTTCAGAAATACGCCGTTCGTGATGTAGTTGTAGATGGTCTTCTCGCACACGCGCACGGAAAACTGTTTTCCCTCCAGTTCAATGTCCATCAGGACAGCAGCAGGGCTGCGCCCCTCGTCCGCGATCTTCCGCTCAATATAGTCCGCCAGCGCATAGTCATTCCCCAGCTTGATCGGTCTGCCCTTGGCGGTCTTTCCGTATTCATACTGTTGCTGCGCGATGTCGGCGGAGTATCGCTTGTCCGTGGTGTAGTCGCCGTTCAGGTGCTCATACATCACGCCCGGACGTTTCAGTTCCCGGTACACGGTGGTGTAGTTGACGCGCAGCGCATCCGCGATCTCCTGAATCCCGGCTCCGCCGTTGTGCATCTGCTCTATCTTCAGTCTGTCGGTGTAGGCCAGGTGATGGAACCGCTTGAACTTTCTCTCCATGCCGTGTTTCTCCTTTGCGCTTTCTTGCGCTTATTCTAAAACTGATTACGGCATGTGTCAATATATGCAAAATCCCTCCGCCCGAAGGTGGAGGGATTATTCTTTTCCCAGCAGCCAGTCCGTGCTCACGCGCAGCACCTCGGCCAGTATCGGCAGCTCAAAGTCCGGCACCACGCGCTTTCCGGTTTCGATTCTGCTCACGGCCATCTGCCCCAGCTGAAGACCGGCCAGCTGCAGCTTTGCTGCCAGCTCTTCCTGAGACCATCCCGCGCGCGTTCTCGCCTCCCGCACTCGCTCACCGCATAGGTTGTATCGCTCACCCAGTGTGTACAGCCGCACTGCTCCGCCTCCTCATAATCATCTTTTGCATATTCTTGCTTGAACTTACCATGTCTTCGTGTTAATCTTATAAAAAAGATGATTAGACGGAAAATATTTTTTGGAGGTATACTTATGAAATGGCTCGTGTATGGCTGCGGCCTTCTGATTTCCAGTACTGTGCTTGTTGCGCTCTCCATGTCTGGTGTGCTTCCTGCCCTTGGTGGTATCGGTTCCGGGCTGCTGACAGGCTGCGTTTATTTTCTCGGTGTATACCTTGCTCCGCGTCTAATCATTCATCGCCTTCAGCAATGTGTTTCGAAAGAAAAGCCCGGTGATCTTGCGCCCATCGAATCAAAGCGCAAGCTCATCCGCCGCGATGTTGTCGGCTACCAACTGGCTATATTTATCCTTGTTTGTGCATCGGTTCTCCTTGCTCTCCGAAACGGCAGTGCATCCAGTGAAGTCGAGCAGCTGCAGGCGCAGCTCGAAGAGCAATATCGCGACCGTTATGAAGAAGGCTATGCAGATGCCGAAAGTACCGCTTATGAAAGCGGCTATGATGTCGGGTGTAAAGATGGCTACAGCACCGGCTATGCCGACGGAGATGCTGCTGGCCGCAGTGCAATCCTGTCCACTTACTACAATGAGCTGCGCTTCTTTCGCAACGGCGCTTGTATCGTCACGGAAGAAGGCTATCGTTATCACCACTATGGCTGCTATCACATTGCAGGGCGCGAGTATTGGATATACAACACCGAGTTGGCAGAATATAAAGGCTATTCTCCCTGCATTGATTGTTGGGAAGATGGGCTTTTGACAATTATACTGAGCTGACAGCGAAGCAGAACACCGCCGGGTCTCCCCGGCGGTGTTCTTGTCTTATCCCTTCGGCAGTACCAGCCCGCCGGTGTAGTTTGTGCCATCCGGCAGCACGATGCCGCTCTCTGTCTCAGCGTTCAGCGCGTCGTAGACTTTCTGCCCCACGCTGGTGCTGTACGGGTTTTTCGCAGGCTTCCAGCTCTTGTTTGCCAGCTGCCACAGTGCAGCCTGCTGCGTCACCGTCAGGCTCTGCCCGCCGCCTGCTCCCGGCAGCACGATGCCGTTACCGCCGCCGCCCATAGAATCAATGGCCGCTTCCACCTCTTCCTGCTTGAACGTGCCGTTGCCGTCAAAGTCGAACTTCGGCAGCAGCTCCCGGAATGAGACATACGCTTCCGGTGTCACGCCGTAGCTGTATCCCGTCTGCAGCTTGCTGTACTCGCTCTCCTGCATTATCTCGCCCAGCACGCTCATCTGCTCTTCGGTGCTCAAGCCTGCATCCACCACTGCGCGGTAGCGCTGCAGGCCGCTCACGCTGTCCTTGCCATCCTCCGGCTCCGTCTTCTTCGTCCCGCGCAGCTCCTTCAGCAGGTTGTACGCATCTTCTTCCGGCACGCCAGCCTCCGTCATTCTCTGATAGGCAGCAGTCTCCTTTGCGCCGAAGCTCTTGAATCCGCTCTCTACCCAGTCCCTTCCGGTCTTCAGTGAGGTTTTGCCGAACAGCATGGCTTGCCCCGCATTCAGCGCAGCCTGCCATGGGTCATCATTGTACACCGGGTACTGCAGCAGATCATTTCCTTCAGCGTCTACGGAATAGCTACCCCCTTTGATCGTTGCGCTCAGTCCTTGGTAAATCTTCTTCAGCTGTCCGCCGCCGAACGGAAGCGCCAGATAGGTCAGCGGGTTCATCAGTTCCTTGCCCGCCGTAGCCAGTTTCTTCTTTGTGCTCCAAGTATCGCTCGTCACAGTCTTCAGCAGGTTGTCCCAATCCGGCAGGGCGCTGCTGATCGGTACGCGCCCACCGCCCAGCACGCCGCCGGTGAACGGTAGTTCCTCCGCCACATCGCCCAGCGTTTCGATCACGGTGTCGTAGGCGTTTTTCTTCTCCGTCTCAAAAGACGGCATATCGCCTGTCACAGCGCCTACGCCCAGCTCCACAAGGTTCGGCAGCTCATATCCGGTGATGTTGCCCACAGTGTCATTCAGGATGCCCAGCGGGTCGAGCGCCGGTCTGCGTCCGATGAAATATTCGTAGACTTCATCATACAGCCATGCGCCGAGGAAGAACTTGAACAGCGCCATCGCCAGCGCCGCCAGCCCCTTCTCCTTGTATGCGCGCGGCATATCCTTGAAGAGATAGCTCAGCTGGTTGTTGACCTCCAGTTGGAACTGCGTGAAGACCTTCGTCAGCGGATTGCTTCGATTGAACAGTGTCGGCGTGGAGCCTTTGCTGCGGTCAGCCATCACGCCCGCCGTCCAGTTGTCCGCCTCCGTCATGGCGGCAGTCTCGCTCATCCCGCGCTTCAGGTTCTGGTTGTACCGCGCACGCACCAGACTTCCGGCGGTAAACTGGTCGATATACTCCATCGGCGAAGACATGGTGGCCGATGCCTTCTGTGCCCATGTCCGCACCAGCGGGTCGCTGCCCTTACGGTTGGTCAGGAAGGCAGACGCATCCACAATGCCGTCGTTTTCTTTGAAGCTCTGCAGCGTCTGCCACATGCCGCGCAGCAGTTCCCCACGGTCAAGCATCGCGCCTCCCTGCGTCAGCGGGATGAAGTTGGTCAGCCACGATGCCGGGTTAATGGCCACCATGTTGGCAGCCACGCGGCTCTCCAGTCCCTTCACAAGGTTGTACATGTTTCTGCCCAGTGCCTGCTCCACGTTGCGGTCTGCGCGGCTCTTCTTGTTGGCCAGCAGGTTGGTGTACTCCTCCAGCTCCACCACGAAGTTCGACAGCGCAAACCGCCCGTCTTCGTAGATGCTGTCGATCTTGCTGCGTTTCTCTTCCTCTGTCAGCCGCGTGTCGGCGTACACCGTGTCCACCTGCTTGCGGATGCCCTCGTCGCCGGTTCGGTAGCGCGCCTGCGTCGCCAGTGCCCGCAGCTTCTGGATGTTGTCGGTCTGATAGATAACGTCCGCCACGCCCTCGATGTATCGGTCGAAGCCCTCCACCGCGTCATAGGCCGTGTCGAAGCCGAGGCGCTGCTGTGCATTGCCGAACCACTGGATGCCCGGTCGGAAGGTGTGCGTCAGTCCGTTGATGGTGGTGGGCAGTGCCGTCACCTGTGTGTCGATACCCAGCGCCCTGCCGAACAGTCCCATGATGCCGTCGCCGTCACCCGGCTGGAAATGCGGGAAGTAGCCGCTGCGGTAGTTCACCGGCTCGTACCCGTTGCGTACTCTGGCCTCGTTCATCTGCTGGAACAGCTCGTCGTAGATGCTGCGGAACTCCTCCACCGCGTGCTCGATCTTTGCCTTGTCCAGCTGCGGGTTCTGCGCCCACATATTTTGCACGATGCTGCGCCAGTCGCTCAGCGTCTTGCCGTCCCGCTCCGCCATGCGCCCTCTGCTGTTCTCCAGCATCCGGATGTTATCCATCGCTTCGCCCAGCAGCTGCACGGCGTGCGCTTCAGAGATTTTCCCCTCCTTCTGCATGGCCTTCGTTTCTTTGGTGCTCAGGTTCAGCGCCCGTACCCGCTCACGCATTTTGTTCTTCAGTCTCGTGGACTTTGCCTGCGCCTCGTGCACCGGTGTGAAATACTCTGCAATGATCTCCTGCGCCAGCTTCTTGTCTTTCACGATGTCAAGGATATTGCGCTCCATCGTCTCGCGGGAATAGAGAATACCAGCTTTCTTGTCCTTCCAGTCGTTTGCAGTCTCTAAGAACTTGTCCGCCTCTTCCCGCAGCTTCGCCCGCTGGCTCTGCTTGTACTCCGTCAGCAACTTCACCAGCCGCTCGTACTCCGTTGTGGCCTCATATACAGCGGTGATGCCCTTCACATTGTCCGTCTTCGGGTCAAGGTGCTCCAGCTCGATCTCACCCTTCAGCAGCCGTCCCAGCTGCACATTGTCGTGGTCGGTCAGCAGGTTCTTCGCTTTTGCTTTCTCCGATTCCCACCGCGCCTTCTTCAGCTGCTTGTAGGCTTCTGTGACCTGTTCCGTCGTCATCGGTGTCTCCGCCGCCGCGTTCGCCTTTACCGCACGCTCGTCAGCATAGCGTTTCACAGTGCGCAGGTCTCCAATGGTGTCTCCGATGGCAGCATCAAAGTCATTCTTCGCCCACCGCTTGAACTCCTCCGCATCCCGTCCATAGTATTCGCTCAGGGATTTCTCCGTTTTTTCGATGCTCTGCGCCACTTCAAACATGCGCACCAGCTGGTCAGCCGGATGCGTCAGATCATCCGGGAACAGCTCCGGTGCCATGTCCTGCAGCTCCTGATACGCCACATCCACCGGCAGCCCGCCCTCGTTGACGATGCGCAGCCGCCCGAAGGCGCTCTTTCGGAAGTCATTGAAGTCCGCAATGTCGTGCTTGTCTTCCTCCGATATGGTCACAGCCTGCGTGCGAAGGTGATCTTTGATGTCCTTATACTGCTGGTAGAACTCCTCATCCACCACGATGCCCTCACTGTATGCCCGCTCGAACAGTTCCGCCGCCGTCTCTTCCGAAACGCGCCCGGTGGTCAGGTACTCCTCGCTGATCTGCTGCGCGATCTTCTGCAGGTATTCCCTCTGTGCAAAGCGCGGCACGCTCAGCGCGCGGCTTACGCGCCCAACAAGGGCGTTTTCAGCCCGCTTCAGGTAGTCCTGTGCCTTCTTCGGCAGCGATGTCCGGATGCTGTTCTTCTTCTCTTCGTCCTCCGCCGTCGGCAGCGTCGCCTCCGCCGTTTCCCCCTCTGTGACGGAATATTGCAGCGTCCGTTCATCAGTTGGCATGGTGAAACGCTCCACCACCGCATCGCGATTTTCATAGCTCAGCGGCAGCAGGTTATGCACCCGCACCTCCGCGTCAGACCATGTGCCACCGAAGTCCTGCCCGGTCAGCGTCAGCTCTCCGATCTCGCTCTTGGAATACTTGTTGGAGGAATCGAACAGCAGCACCGGGATTTGTTCCACGCCTGCATTTCGCATGGCCACTGCGCGGTGCCGTCCCTCATGTCCCTGTACCTCTCCGGTTTCGTGGTCGATGTTCAGCTGGATAGGCTGCCACCTCGTGGCTTCGCCCAGTCTCTCCGCGTCCAGCGTCTTGCTGTGCTGCTCCACGATCTGCCGCCCGCTTTCGCTGGTGGTCAGGTTCAGGAAGTCATCCGGTGTCATGTAGGCAATGTACGCCTTTGCATACTTCGGGCTGCTCTTTGCTGCATAGTCTCTCAGATAGGTGTCAATGGTGCTTTCCTTCAGTTTGACCGCTCCGTCATACTCTCCGCCTTCGCTGATAGAGAACCGGATGTCCGGATTGTCTGTCGGGTTTTCGTTGGTGACGCTCTTGATCTGTTCCGGGGAGAAGGCGATGTATACCGCGTCCGGCGTTCCGTTGTCGTCCATCTCGATGTCAGTGGACTTTACGATGATACCGTCATGCCCGCCTTCCTGCGCCCAGCGCTTCAGGTCTCCGTGCCGGATGTCTGCCTGTCCGATTGCACTTCCCCAGCCTTCGTCCTCAATGACAAGCGGGTTTTTCAGGTTCAAATAAACCTGCATGATTTCCCCCTTGCCCTTGTAGCCGGTCGCCTCTCGTGCATACCCGGTTGCATCCTCAATGTATGGGCTAAAGTAAAATCCGAGATCACTGCCTCTGTCTGCAAAGTTTTCCCCGATGTGTGCCTTATCGAAGACCGTAAACTTTGTTCCGGTTCCATGGTAGAGCGTCAGCAGCCGTCCCTCGCCATCCACCGCTTTGCTGTCCTTGAAGAACTCTTGCTGTGCTTCCGTCAGCTGTCTGCCGTCACTGTCCTCGCTGATGGAGAACTTCACCCCCTCCAGCCCGTTCACCAGCTCCCGCCGCTGTTCGTCGTTGCCGGTCTCGTACTGGATGATGTTCACACCGGTTGCAGCCTTCACCGCCGCGATCTCTTCCGCCGGTGCGCTGGTTGGTGCGATGATGGCCGCCGCCTCGCTGAAGGGGACTACTCTCTGCGCCTTCGCCTCGTAGTATCCCGTAGGGATGTTGGCTGCGCGGTCAATGAGCGCAAGGATGCTCTTGGCGTGCCCGTCGGATATGGCATAACCTTCCTTGCGGAACGCCGCCTTCACCGCCGCCGCAGTCTTCTTGCCTTTGGCCGCCTCTGCAATGATGCGGCTCAGGTTCTGCTCTTCCTCGAAGGTGTTGTCGAACTGGTGTTTTGTGGTACGCAGCAGATCGTCCGTCACCCGGTCAAGGTAGATGCCGAGGTCTCGCAGCGCCTTCTCGTGTTCCTCTTCGCTCACCGTGCGCAGTCTCGCCTCGTCCGCGTGCATCTCGTCCACGTTCCGATATTCCCGCGTGGCCGTTGCCGCCAGTGTCTCCGGTGTCACGCCGTACATGTTCGCGCCTTTGGCTGCCGCCATGTTCATGGCCTTCACGATGTTCTCCGCCGTGTAGTCCCAGTGTGTCTGTGCAAAGCTGCGTCTGCCGCTATCGGTCACTGCATCCTCGCCGTTGTAGATGCCCCGCTCGCCCAGCAGCCCCTCCAACTGTGGCTGCACCCAGTCTTTCACTGTCCGCAGCGCATCGTTCCGGCTTCCGCCCGGTGCGATCATCTCCATCATCTTGGCCGCCGTGGCTTCCTTGTCGATCTCGCCCGCGCTTCCGCCGCTCTCATAGAACTCCTGCGTGCTCCGGATGAAGTCCTCCACCCGGTTAGGGAACACGTTGTTCTTCATGTAGTAGTCGATGCGCTTCTCCTTGGATTCCGGTCTGCGGTTCAGGAAGTTAGCGTGTTCCTCTGCATAGACCTCCCTAATGGCCTGCTCCGCCGGTTTCATCTCTTCCGCTGTCAGGCGCTCGCCGGTCATCAGCTTCACCGCCAGCCGCGCCACTTCCTGTTCGCCCACCGTGTCAAGGTATCTCCGGATGGTCGCGTTGCTGAAGAAACGGTCGAACTGCTTGTCGCGGTACACCGGTTCAAGGCTCTTGCCCTCGCTCTGGAGGAATGCCGCCTGCACCTCCGGATGGTTCGCCAGCTTGTCGGCGATCTCTTCCGGCTCCCATCTGGTCTCATTCTCCAATCCGATCTTGCCCAGCGTGCCGCTGCCTTGGAAAACGCCGCCCGCAAACTGGCTGGACAGGTTCTTGATGTTCTCGTCGAACGCCCGCCGCGCCTCGTAGTTCACCTCGCGCTCCACCAGCGCGTTGTCCTTCGTCGGTGTCCATGCGTCGCCGCCGTACACCTTGTTGCGCGGGTCTGCCTCCGGGTCTATGGTGGCACGTGGGAACACTACACTGGTATCTCCGTACTTCGTGTGCCCCTCCGCCGCGTCCACGATGGCCACGGAAGGGGATGGGATGCCGCCCCAGTTCAAGGCCGCGTCACGAATAACAGACCAGTCCTTGTTGTGTACGGCGATCAAGTCCTTCGTCCGCTCCACCGGCTCGTCGATGGAGAAGCGCTTCTTGACAGGCGGCAGCTTCTCTGCTACACTATCGTCAGAGACGGATGCAGTGCTTCTGGCAGCTCCCGGTGACGGGTTCGTGCTTATTGCTGCATCCGCCTCTTTTTCTGTAAAAGAGGTCGGCTGCATGTTTAGCACATCATACAGTGCCATGCTTCCATTTTTCTTCGTGCCTACCACCACGTCCGCCGTGTAGTCGTTTCCGCCCACTCGCAGCAACACATTACCTCTGGCGAAGTCCGTGATTCTGTCCTTGCGCGGATGGTTTAGCCCTTCGTTCACCCAGTCCGTCGTTGCGCGCAGGATTTCGTCGGCATTGTCCGTGGCGCGTAGCTTGTCCGCGTGCAGCTGCGGGTCGTTGTTATAGAGCCACTGCATGTACCGGGAGAAAGTCATCTCCTGTCTGCTTCTGCCGTCAATCTGAATTTCGTTGTTCCCCACGGTGATGCCGTTGGGGAACTTTTTCTTCAGGTTCTCCTTGACGGTCTTCACCCAGTCTGCCTCCGGCACGCCCGCAAGGATGTCCTGTTCTACCTCCACGAACGGCTTGTTGTCCGATGTCTTTCCGATGGCGTAGCCATCCCCACTGTCAGCAAATACCGTGTCCTCGCTGCCATAGTCAGGCGATGTCTCCCGGCGCTCCTGCGCCGTCAGCTCCCGCCGCTTCGCAGTGTCCCGCGCCTCGATCTCTCCCGCCGTGTCGCGGTACAGGTCGGTCGGCATCCGGCCTCCGTTCCTCGCGTTGCGGTCGATGCTGTCCCGCAGGCTGTACCAGTCCCATACGCGGTCGCCGTACTGTTCCTCCAGCTGGTCTCTGCGCTCGTCGTAGCGCACCCACTCCGGCGGGTCTGGCTCGATCTGCTCCCATGTGTTCAGGTCAACCTTCCCGCGCGGCACCTTCGGTGCCATGGCATCCAGCTCTTCCATAGCCGCAACGAACTGCGGGTCGCTCTCCCGTATCTGCTCATACTGTTCCTGCAGTCGTGCGCCCTCGCGCCGTTCCTCCGCCGTCCTGCTGTCAAATCCGTTTTCCATTCTCCGGTTCCAGTAGGCGGGGTTTGCCCCGCTGGCAAATCCTTCCCGGTTCTGGATGGCGTGCTGCGCCTCATGGATGAGGGAGTTCAGCAGCGCCTCCGGTCTGTTCTTCAGGTCGCGGCTCAGCTCGATGCTGTCAAACTTCCGGCTGTATCCGCCGTTCTGTCCGTCCTCCAGCGTGTGGAATGTCACGCTCAAATCCGCCATATCCGGATAGGCTTCAAACAGCTCCGGCGCATCCACCAGCTCTCCCAGCGTGGTGTAGTTGGGAATATCCGCCGCGTCGGTGCGCAGCTGCATCCTGCTGTCGTCGATCTCGAACCGCCACTTGCCGTCCGCAAACTGATGCCAGCCCGTCGCCTTGCGGATGCTCTCCATGTCGGCTCCGGCCTGCTGCATCTCCTGCGCTTCCCGTAGGCTTTCAAGGTTCGCGCCGTTGGCGTTCGCCCCGGCATAGCTGTGCTGCAATCCGCCCAGCCCCTGCTGCATGTCGATCTCCGGGTCATACATGTCGTTGAACGCCGCTTCTGCATCCTCTTCAGAGATTTCCCCGTTTGCCATCTGCTGCTGCAGCGTGTCCATATTCTGCGCCTGCGCAGCGGCTCGCTGCTGCATGTCTGCGGTGAAGCTGCTCTGTGTCTCCTGCAGGGCGCTCTGGTAATAATTCTTTGCCTTCGTCAGGAACGCCCGCTCCTGCGCGTCGCTGTTGCCCAGCTTTGCCAGCAGCTCGTTGATAAACTGCAGGATGCGCCGTCCCAGCGTCCGGTTCTGCTGCACCATGGCGCGGATGCTCTGCTCGTCGGTCAGCAGGTACTTTTCCACATACTCCGCCACGATCTCCGAATCAATGGCTGCGTTGTCCGTCAGGTTCTCGCCGTGCCGCGCATACAGTTCCGCCTTCTGCTGCCGCATGGCCTGCAGGTCTCCGCCGGTCTGCCGGATGCGGTTCAATACCAGCTTCTGCAAATCGCTGTAGCTTCCGCTTGCCTCGATGCTGTGCGTCAGTTCGTGGCTGATGATCTGCGCCACCGGGTTCTGGCTGCGTGCGTTGACATAGATTTTTCCGTCTGCCGGGTTGTAGTAGCCGTTGTGCATTCCTCCGGTGCTATCCGCGCCTTCGTCGAAGAACACCACCTCGCGCCCCACGATGTTGGCGATGCGCTGTACCTTGGCGACGGTGTCCTCGTCCACGCCCGCAAGAATGCCCGTGCGTTCCGTTTCCGTCTCGGCTCTCGCAGCTCTCTGCCGCGTTTCCGCCTGTTCCGCCGTCGGCAAAACGCCCAGCCGATCAGCCTCCATGGTCTCTCTCAGCGGCGCAGGTTGGCGTTCCTGCTCCGTTGTGCGCTGCTGCGTCTGCGTTTCTGCCTGCTCAGCTGTCGGCAGTTCCGTTCCGCCGGTCTCTTCCGCCGTCGGCAGCACCACGCCTTTCGTCTGTTCCTGAGCGGTTCCGGTTTGTCCTGCAGTCGGTTCCGTTCCTTCCAGCATTCTGGTGGTCTCCGCAAACAGTCTGCCAATCTCCGTATCCGTCAGCTTCTTGCCCTTGTTCAGCTTGTTCTTCAGCTCTTGTCCCAGCTTGTATGCCTCGCTGTTTTCATCAAGGGTCTCCGCCGTCTCGATGATGCTGTTCACCATCTCGTCGCCCATCTTGCGCAGCGTGCTGCCGGTCTGCTGGTATCCGGCGTTTCGCTGCACCGTTCCGATGCCCACACCCGCCGTGGCCATTGTGCCGCCGGATAGTGCGCCGCCGAGGAAGTCCAGCCCCATCTCCGCCGCCTGCTGCGCCACTGCAAGGCCGAAGGCTTCGCCCTCCGTCTTGCCCTCCGCCATATATGCGTCTATGGTCTGCTGCCACTCGCTCTTGTCCTTGGCGATGAGGATGTCGGCAAACAGGTTGATGAAGTCGCTGCCCACTTCCTCCGCGCCTTCCGTGAACGCATTCTTCAGGATATATTTGATGGCTCCGTCTTCCCACTTGCCTTTCAGCAGCGCCTCGATGCTGAACTTCTCTGTAAACACTTCCGCCGCACCCGCGATGGTTCCCAGCGTGAACGCCTGTGTGTCTGTCAGTCCTCTATCCTTCGCTGCAATGGTGGCATCCGCCGCCGCACCGGTGCCCATAATGGCAAGAGACATTCCCTCGCTCAGTGCGCCGCCTCCGCCGAATCCGCCCGTGATTGCAGTATTCAGCAGGAAGTCGCCCATACTCATGCCGGTCTGGTACAGGAAGCTGCCCGCCTGCCCCCAGTTCCCGCTCTGTTCAATGGTCTCCGCCACCTGATTGCGAATGGCGTTGTTGGCGTAGGAAAAGCGGTTGTACGCCGCATTCTGGTCAATGGTTCCGGTGCCGAGATAGTCCGCCGCCTGTGCAAGATAACTCAGTCCCTTCATCGGGGAAGTCAGCACGCTGAACACACTGCTGCCCACCGGAGATTCCTTTGCATAGTCTCTCCAGTACGCCTCTTCTTCCTGCCGCTGGCGATAGTTCAGATCGCCCGTCAGGTAGTCATAGTAGGCATGTGCCGCGTCCTTGCCCTGCGAGGCGTACAGATAGTTGAAGATGGCCACTTCTTCGTCGGTCATCTGCTGCGATTCCGATCTGTTTTCCGTCGCCATGCCGAACAGAGCGCCCAGCGGGTTGCTGTCCCCGCCATAGTTCGCCCCGGCTTGATTTGTGATGTACGCGCCCGCCTCGCTGTTGCCGTTGATGTACTCATACAGCGGGTCATCCCAGCCGCTGGCATCGTCACTGTAGTTATCAAACAGAACGTCGATGTTGGAGCGCTTCTTTCCGTTTGCCGTGCTCTTGTATTGGCTCTTTTCGCCAAAGTCTTCCGCGCTGGTCAGGTCGGCATACTGGTAATATTTCTTCCAGTCCAGCTCCTCCTGCAGCAAATCCGCCGCGCCCTGTGCCTCCGCGATCTTGCCGTCCATGGCCTTGGCCTGCGCCTGCAGCGCCTGTGCCTGCTGGCTCCATTGCATTAACTCATTCGTCCCGCCGCGCCGGGAAGATACCTTGTTCATCAGCTGCTGTGCCTGCTTCTGCAGCGCCTTTTGCTGCTCTTGCAGCCGCTTCACATTGCTCTGCGCCGCCGTCAGGTCGGCGTTGATGGCGTTCTCGTCCGTTCGGATGGTCTTCTTCCAGTTGTCGAACAGGTTCTGCTGCTCTGTGCGGTAGGCTTCATAATCCTCCGCCGCCTGCTTGTACCGGTTCCACGCAGGCTCATAGGCGGCATAAGCGGCATCTACCGCCTTTGTCGCGTCTTCATACTGTTTCAGCGTGCTGGCATATTCCTGCTGCATCTGCTGCACAATCCCGGACGCAATAGCGCTGCTGCCCGCGTACTGCTGCAGCTCCGGTAGCTTTCCGCTCAGCTCGTTCAGCTTCGTATAGAGATTGCCCGCCGTCTCATTAGCGCTCTGCAGCTCCTCCGCCTTCTTTTTGGCGTTCGCCTCATAGGTGGTCACGGTGTTGTATTTCCGCTCCATATCCGCGCCCAGCTTCGGCTGCGAATAGTATTTCCCATCCGCCGTCGCGCCCACGAGGTAGTTCTGATAGCTGCCGTACTTCTGCTGCATGGCAGTGGAGCGGTTGTACTCGCTCTCTGTCAGCTTATCAGATGCAGCTGCGCGTGCGGCATAGTTCTGCCGCACGCTGCTGTCATACTCGTCTCTGGTTTTCCCGCTCCGGTCGAAGCCTGTGTTGCCGCTGGCAGGGTTCTTCTGTGTGTCTACCTTGCCCAGCTTCTGATCGCTCCACGCAGAAAAGCTCTGTACCTTTTGCGGCGTGCCGGTCGTCTTCGCTGTGCCGGTCGCCTGCCTCATTTTGTTGTTGCTCCACTCAGAAAAGGATGCCATACCGTGTCCTCCTTACTTGCTGGCGGCGTATTCGCAGTAGTCTTTGATGTAGTCCGCGTAGCTGTTGTAGTTCTTTACCTCGGCGCCGCCGGTGCCGTACTGCTGCAGCGATGCCTTTCTGCTGCTCCACTCGCTCTTGGTCATCAGGCCGGAGCGCACGCCGCCGTCCACCCCCGCCGCCTTCATGTAGGCAATGGCGCTGTCGTAGTCGGTCACG
>ERZ779890.3511-NODE-3511-length-13947-cov-6.451555_pt1 | contig 13947 bp, 15 predicted proteins | sample MGYA00511553_ERZ779890 | MGnify/ENA primary metagenome ERZ779890 (study PRJEB29588, sample SAMEA2152064) | human gut metagenome | biome: human gut; feature: human-associated habitat; material: faeces | place: Denmark | collected 2008/2010 ...
GGCGGCGATCGTCGTCTCCGAGCCGGAACCGGCCGTTGTCGGCACGGCGATGAACGGCGGGAGAGCGTGCATGACCTTGAAAAGCCCCGTCATCTGCTCCACGGTACGGTTGGGGCGCACGATGCGCGCCGCGGCAGCCTTGGCCGTGTCCATCGGCGAGCCGCCGCCCACGGCAAGGAAACCGTCGCAGCCCTCGGCGAGATACAGTTCCCGCACCTGCTCGATGATGGAGATCGTGGGATTGGCGCGCACGCCGTCAAAGTGGACGACGGGAATGCCTGCCGCTTCGATCTGCGCGCGGATCGGCGGCACGAGCACCGCGCCCGTATGTTTGCCGGAGACGATCATCACCTTTTTCACGCCGCAGCCGCGCAGCAGCTCCGGGATCTTCGCCGTGCTGCCCGCGCCGCTGACGATCTCCGGCTTGCGCCAGGGTAAAACGCGCGAGCCGAGGTCAAATACGGTCTGGTAGGCCCGGTAGTAGAATCGTTTCATCGGTTTCATGCCGGTCATCCCCTTTCGTTCGATTTTCTAAGCGCGTGGAGCGAGGCTGTGACCGCGCGGCGCGCGCCGAAATCACGGAGCATGGCGCAGATACGCTCGCCGCGCTGTGCAAGATCGCTGGTGTCCGCCTGATTAATAAAGAAGATCGGGTCAAAGCGTCCATAGCCCGCCCAGAGAAGCTCCGCCATCTGTTTTTCGGTGAGCAAATCCCCGGAAAGATCCACGGTGTTTTTTGCCAGCGCGAACCGGTGGACGATCTCCTCCGGCTTTTTTCCGAGCGCGGAGAGCCCTGCCACAACGATGGTATGCGTCGTTTCCGGGCGGATCACCGGCTCCCGCGCCGCCGGGAATTTCACCGGCAGACGGCGCGCGCCGTCTGCCTCAATGATAACGGCGGACGCCTCGCGGCAGAGAAAGCGCATCGCATCCTCCCCCGGCGCGCCGAATTTCCGCTCTTCCGAAAGGAATGTCCCGGACGAGGCGATCTTCCCTTCGCGCCATGCCGCGCGGCATTCCTCCGCCGAAAACGGGACGGAGAGAACAACGTCCGCATCGGACGGCGTCATGATGTGCGTTGTGGTAAAAAGCGCCGTTGGCAGAATGGTTTTCGTCTCGCGCGCAAGCGCGTACATCAGTGTCGTCTTCCCGCCGCCGCCGCAGAGAGAAACGACGTGCTTCTCCCGCTCCGGCAGGCCGAGCAGTTCATGCAGTACCATGCAGCCTTCTCCCTCTATCTTATTTCGCCTTCGGCAGGCTCCAGCGGTAATGCGCCGCAAGCAGGCGCAGCGTGAGCGTAACGGCGGCGCCGATGAGCATGGCGGGCATCTGCCCGATGTTCCAGAGCAGGAGGCACGCCACGGCGCCGAGGAGGGACGCGGTCGCGTAAAAATGCTTGACAAAAATATACGGAGGCGATCCGGCGAACACATCGCGCATCACGCCGCCGCCGCAGCCGGTGACAACGCCGACGAAAATGGCAAGGAACGCGTTCAGCTCGCCCGTAGCTATGTACGCTGTCTGCACGCCGATCACGGTGAATATGCCGAGACCGATGGCGTCAAAGAGCAGAAGCGCCGTATCGTAAAGCTTCTCGTTCCAGTGCAGCAGCCGCCGTACCGGGGGCAGGAAAACAAGCATGGAAACGGCGATCGACGTGAGCGCGTACCCCGGCGATTGGAACGCCGCGGGCGGCGTGATACCGAGAATGAGATCGCGCAGTATACCGCCGCCGACCGCAGTCGTCATGCCGAGGATCGCCACGCCGAAAATGTCCATCTTCTTCGATATGGCGACGACCGCGCCGGAAACGGCAAAGGCGATCGTGCCGAGGATCTCAAAGGCAACAAAAAGGGTCATGTTCTCCTGCCTCCTAATTGGCTACAGAATGATGCACCGCCGGGCTGGTGAGATCCAGCGCGCGGAAGGAATACCCGTTTTTGATCCCCCAGGAGAGGATCTCCTCCACGGCGTCAACGCTGAAGGCGTTGGTGTCGTGCTGCAATACAACGGAATAGTCGTGCTTCGGCACGCTTTCCTTGAAGTTTTCGATGACCGTATAGCGCGTGGCGTCAGACGCCGTGTCCGCCGCGGAAACGTTCCAGTCAAAATAAGCGTAGCCCATGTCGTTCAGATCGTTCGTAAGACGCGTCATGATGCCGGGGTTAAAACGGCTCACGGTGTTCGAGCTGCCGCCGGGGAAGCGGACGAGCTTTGCATACTCGCCCGTCTGCTCAAATATGATCTCCTGCATCCGGCAGAAATCGGCAAAATACGCCTCTTCACTCTGATAGATGGCGTTATAGTCGTGCGTTGCGCTGTGAATGCCGACGGAGTGGCCGCGCCGGGCGATCTCGCCGATGCACCAGGTGTGATCCTCATTGCAGTTCGTCACGAAAAACGTCGCCTTGACGCCATAGGCATCCAGAATATCCAAAAGATGCTCCGTATTGGCGGAAGGCCCGTCGTCAAACGTGAGATAGACCGTTCCCGCCTCCGGCGTGACCGTATCGGGCCGGTCCGCCGCCGTGACGATCACGCGGCGCGTGATGGTCGCCGTCATGCCGTCGCTGTCCGTGACGGAATAGGTGACGCTCCCCTCGCCGGTGTGGAAGGCGTTTACGTCCGCGGCGCATTCGATCTTCGCGGTGATATCACCGTCGCGGTCATCGATGGCCGTGCAGCCGGGATCTTCGTATCCGCCCGGCTGTGCCGGATAAAAGAGCGGATCGTCGCCGATGAGCGTGAGAACGGGCGCGGCGTTCGGCGCGGCGCTCGGGATTGTGGTCTTTGGCGGCGGCGTCGTGAACTCCGCAAACGCGACCACGGCGATCACCATCAACAACCCCTATATCGTCACGCTCTGCGCGTTCGTGTTCGGCATGGTCTCGACGGTCGTGGTCGTGCTCATTTCGCAGTTCAAGAAAAATGTCGGCCCGGCAGGTCTGATCCTTGCAGGCACCGCGCTGAGCTCGCTGTTCAGCGGCGCCAGCACCATCCTGCAATATTTTGCGGACGACACAAAGCTGGGCGCGATCGTGTTCTGGACGTTCGGCAACCTTGGAAGCACGAACTGGAGCGAGCTTGCGATCCTTCTCGCGGCACTGCTGGCGGCGATGCTGTATTTCCTCTTTAACCGCTGGAATTACAACGCAATGGAAAGCGGCGCGGATACCGCGAAAAGCCTCGGCGTCAACACCCGCGCGGTGATGCTGGTGAGCATGGGCATCTGCTCGCTGCTGGCGGCGGTCGCGGTGTCGTTTGTCGGCATCATCAGCTTTGTCGGGCTGGTCGCGCCGCACATCATGCGCAAATTCGTCGGCAACGATTACCGCTATCTGATCCCCGGCTCTGCGGTCGTGGGTGCGCTGCTGCTCGTTCTGGCGGACCTTGTCAGCAGAACGGTCATGGCGCCGGTGATTTTGCCGATCGGAGCGCTGACATCGTTCCTCGGTGCGCCGATGTTCCTGTTCCTTCTGTTTAAGGGAGGGAAAAAGAATGGTTGAGGTCAAAAACATAACCTTCTCTTACGGCCGTTCTGCCGGCAGGACGCTGGAGGACGTCGCGTTTGACATTCAAAACGGCGAATGCGTCGCGGTGCTCGGCAACAACGGCGCAGGAAAGAGCACGCTCCTCAAATGTATTGACCGCATTCATCCGACAAAGGATGGCGTTGTGGTCGTTGACGGAAAGAGCGTCTTTGCAATGACGAACCGCACCATGGCGCAGCACATCGCCTATGTGCCGCAAAATGCCGCCGCGGTGAATCTGACGGTATTCGACACCGTGCTTCTGGGCAGAAAGCCGTATATAAAGTGGGACGCGACCGCGGAGGACCGCAGGATCGTGTCGGACATCATTCACCAGATGGGACTGGACAGCTATGTGCTTCGGAACGTGTCGGAGCTTTCCGGCGGCGAGGCGCAGAAGGTCGTGATGGCGAGGGCGCTTGCGCAGCAGCCGAAGTTTCTGCTTCTGGACGAGCCCACCAGCAACCTCGATCCCAAGAATCAGCATGAGGTTTTGCAGGTGGTGACGGACATCGCAAAAAAGAACCGGATCAGCGTGATCATCATCATCCACGATCTGAATCTGGCGGTCCGGTACTGCGACCGGTTCCTGTTTCTGAAGGACGCACATGTTTTCCGCTACGGCGGGGCAGAGGTGCTGACGGAGGAGACCATCGAGGCCGTCTATGACATGAAGGTCAAGCTCATGGAGTGCGACGGTATCCCGGTCATCATTCCCTATCCGAAAGACAAAACGAACGGAGGAACTGAACATGGAAGATAAAAAAGTTTTGTGGGAGAAATGCGCCGCATTTCACGGCCATGTATGTCCCGGACTGACCATCGGCTACCGCGCCGCGCTGTACGCAGCCGAGCTGCTGGAGCTGACCTTTTCCGCAGACGAGCAGGTGGTCTGCGTTTCCGAAAACGACGCCTGCGGCTGTGATGCGATCCAGGTGATCCTCGGATGCAGCATCGGCAAGGGGAATCTGCTGTTCCACATGACCGGCAAGCAGGCGTTCTCGTTCTATAACCGCAAAACGGGCAAGTCTGTCCGCCTTGTGCTGCGCGCCAAGCCGCGCGAAATGACGCGCGAGGAGTCGTTCGAGTACTATCACAGCTGCACGGACAGCGAAATGTTCGAGGTCAAGGAAACGACCATCCGCCTTCCAGAGCAGGCAAGGATCTTTGAGTCCTATGTCTGCGAGTGCTGCGGCGAGATGACCGGCGCAAACTGGATCCGCATCTCTCAGGGGAAAAAGGTCTGCGTGGACTGCTATTCCAAATACGACCGCTTCAACGTTTAACGCACATAAGATTAGAAACCATTTCAAATGCAGCGCCGCGCCGGATACATCCGGCGCGGCGCTGAGTTTATTCCAAAGATGTCTGAGCGGCCTCCGCAAGCGGGCCGCTCACGCATGACTGCGGGCGATGGCGGCGATGTCGCCCACGCCGTCGAGCACGACGCTCGGGCGGTAGGCATAGGTCTTGAGCGTTTCGCGCGTGGAAACGCCGGAGAGCACCAGCACCGTGGACATGCCGCTCTCCATGCCGGAGATGACGTCGGTATCCATGCGGTCGCCGACCATCACCGCCTCGGCGGAGTGGCAGTTCAGCATTTTCAGTCCCGTTCGCATCATCAGCGGATTCGGCTTGCCGCAGAAATACGCCTGCTTGCCCGTCGCCATCTCGATGGGCGCAATGAGCGCGCGGCACGCGGGCGCGATGCCGTTTTCAATGGGGCCGGAAACATCGGAGTTCGCGCCGATGAGCTTGGCGCCCTGCATCACGAGATTCGTCGCTTTGGTCAGCGTGTCAAGAGAGTAGGTGCGGCCCTCACCCACGACCACATAATCGGGGTTCACATCGTTCATGGTAATGCCCGCGTCGTAGAGCGCGTTGAGAAGCCCTGCCTCACCGATGGCGAACACAGAGCAGCCCGGCGCCTGCTCGCGCAGGAAGGCCGCGGTGGCAAGGGCGCTTGTGTAGAAGTGCTCCTCGGGCACATCAAGCCCCATCCGCGCGAGCTTCTGGTTCAGCTCACGGGGGGTGTAGCCGCTGTTGTTCGTGAGAAAAAGATATTCCTTCTTTTCCTCGTGCAGCCACTCGATGAACTCCGCCACACCCGGCAAAATGCGGTTGCCGTGGTAGATCACGCCGTCCATGTCGCAGATAAAGCCTTTTTTCTCGTTAAAATTGATGGAGGTGTCCATATTTATGCTCCTTCGCTGCCAAGATGACCTTATCATACCATTCGGCGCGGTACTTTTCCATATTTGGAATGTAAAATTTCAGTAAAGCGCCGTTTTCACGCGAAAAACAGCGAAAGGCGGGCCTCGCAGTGGCAGCGTATCCGGAAGTCTCCTGCCGAAAAAACAGGAACGATCGGGGGCAGGCTCTTGCAAAACCGGCGTTTTGCATGTATAGTGATTTATAGCGACATCAATTTACAACAGGAAAGGATGCATCTATATGACTCAGCCCACACCGATCACCGCAAAACAGTTGGAGGACTTCTCTGCACATTATCACGCCGACCCTGTCCGCAAGCTCGCAACGACGGCTCTTTCCAAGTCCGAGATGAGCGACGTCGCTTACGTCAGCGCAGGCGCTGCACAGATGCGCCACAAGTTCTCGATCGAGATCCCGACCCTTGCGGTCACAAATCAGAAAAAATCCGGCCGCTGCTGGCTGTTTGCTTCGCTGAACCTCCTGCGTGAAAAGATCGCAAAGGAGAAAAACCTTGCCGACTTTGAGCTCTCTCAGAGCTATGCCGCCTTCTGGGACAAGTTCGAGCGTGCCAACTTCTTCCTCGAATCCATCATCGAGACGGTCGCGCTCCCGACCGACGACCGCGTGGTTGCGCACATTCTCGAAACCGGCGTCCATGACGGCGGCCAGTGGGATATGTTCAAGAACCTCGTTGCAAAATACGGCATCGTTCCGAAGGACGCCATGCCCGAAACCGCCCAGAGTGAGAACACGTCGATGATGAATCGGATGCTCAATCAGGCGCTCAAGGCGGCTGCCGTACATATCCGCGAAATGGCCGCCTCCGGCGCCGGAGCGGAAAAGATCGATGCGTATAAGGTCTCTGTGCTGGACAGGATCTACGGCTATCTTTGCAGCTGCTACAGTGAGCCGCCCCGCAGCTTCAACTTCGAGTACGTTGACAAGGACGGACAGTACCACATTGAGCGCGATCATACCCCGCAGAGCTTCTATGAGGCGTACATCGGCTCTGCGCTCAAGGACACGGTCTCGATCATCAACGCCCCGACGGACGACAAGCCCTATTACCGCACCTATACCGTCTCGATGCTCGGAAACGTTGTGGGCGGCGAAAAGGTCTGCTATCTGAATCTCCCGATCGACGAGTTCAAGGCGCTCATCATCCGCCAGCTTCAAAAGGGCGAGCTGGTCTGGTTCGGAAGCGACGTCGGAAAGGGAGGATGCCGCAAGGAGGGCATCTGGGACACTGGCGCGTTTGACTACGAGCATCTGACCGGGCTTGACCTTGCGATCAGCAAGAAGGACGGCCTTGACTACAGATTCTCCTCGATGGGTCACGCCATGGTGCTCACCGGCGTCAATCTTGATGAAAACGGCGCGCCGACCCGCTGGAAGATCGAAAACAGCTGGGGCAGTGAAAACGGCGACAAGGGCTATTACGTTTGCAGCGATGCATGGTTCGACCTGTATGTCTATCAGGCCGTCATCGACCGCGCGGCGCTCGGCGACAAGGCAGAGCTTCTGGATCAGGAGCCGATCGTCCTGAAGCCGTGGGACCCGATGGGCTCGCTCGCCCTGTAAACGCAAGCATTTCCCCGATACAAAGCGCCCGCCGCCAAAATCAGGCGGCGGGCAGTTTTGCGGCCGTAAAATCGCGCCCTCGGAAGCAATTACGCAATTTGAAAAGGAACAGAAGGACATGAAAAAACTTTGCATAACCGCGGCGAAAGCAGTGGGATTTTTTGTGGGCTGGGCAGTGCTTACGGGGCTGCTGCCGCTCCCGGAGACGGAAAACGCGGCAATATGGAGATTCTGGGCGGAGCTGATCCCGTTTCTATCCGCAGCGGGATGGACGGTGCTGTTCTGGCTTCCGGAAAAAAGAAAGCTGCGCCTGCACTTGATCGCATCGCAGCTGAAAAGCACCCTGATCGGACTTGGAGCGGGATTTTTGTGGCTTGGAAGCACGGCGGCGGTGCTGCTTTTGTCCGGGACGATGCGGTTTGCGGGGCGGAATGAGATCCCCCATGCTGTGGCTCTGGATCGTCTCCGTGCTCATCAACAGCGCCATGCAGGAGCTGCTTGTGCGGGGATACCTGTACCAAATGCTGAGGGCAAATTATCATACTGCCGCCGCTGCGGCCGCGACGACGGCGCTGTTCACCTTCCTGCACGCGGGTGCATTTGAGGCGGGGCTGGTGCCGGTCTTGAATGTGGTGACGATGAGCCTTCTGATGACCGCTGTGCTGGAATATACGCAGTCCCTGCTGGCCCCGACGCTGATGCATTTTATCTGGAACAGCATCGGCTCGGTCATCCTTGGCGGCGTGGCGCTGGCGGAGGATTATCCGCATTTGTACAGGACAGAATTTACGGGAAATGTCCTGCTCTCCGGCGGCGCGCCGAAGATGGAGGGAAGCCTCGTCGTTCTGATCGTCAATCTGCTTCTGATCGCCGTCTTTGGCATCCTTTTGAGAAAGAAAACGCACGAACATCCTGCCATATAATTGACCACAAACGCGAAAACGCGGCGTGCAGCCCCATCGGCTGTACGCCGCATTTTTACAGGAAAACAGAATGAAAATGAAATCTTCTACGGGTTCAAGCGGACTAATTCGTTAAAGCAGACAAAGAGAATAGTTGATTATTGTGCTCTATTTCGAAACATCGCAGTTGACTCCTATTGTGCTAAATGATTATGGATCCCTCCATCTCTTTAATAGTGAACGATTCTGTCCTCACCCGCGCCGAAGCGTTTCAGATAGACCCGGCGCTCGCTCTTTTTCAGGACGAGCGCATCCCAGAGGTCTTCGCTCGGTGTGCCCAGATCGCGCTCCCAGAAGCGCACGTCGTCGTCAAACAGCTGCGGGTCATAGGCAGTCTCCGACGCGGTGATCACGAAGGGGACCCCGAAACGTGTTATGATCCGGTCGCCGTGATAGTGGCCGATGAACCATCCGGCCACGTCGAAGCCATACTGCTTCCGGCACTGGTCGAGCGCGGAAAAGACTGGATTACCGTTGGCGATATTGTTCTTTTCGAGTGCCGTCTTTTCATCGGACAGCAATGCAGAAAACGGCGCGTCGTGGGAAAACAGCAGGACTGTCCAGTCCGCCGGTAAGTTCAGCGCCGTCTCTTGCAGCCAATGAATCTGGCTTTCTTCGTATCCGAATACCATGGCCGAAGCGCCGCCGCGCTGTTCGTAAAAATAAGAGCACAGGAATACGAGCCGGACCTGTTCCTTCGCAATATCTACATAGTAATAGGGCTTCTGCGCAGGGCGCCGGACGTCCTCCTCCGCATCCAGAAAGCGGATGGCCTCCGGCCAAAGCTTCCCGGAGCACGGCCCGCTGCATGCATCGTGATTTCCCTGAACCGGGAAGAAACGCCCACTTGAAACAGCAGTCCGGAACAGTTCAAGCTGCTGCCGCAGCAGAAGCTTTGCATAGCATCCGCCGATCTCCACGGCTAGAAAATCGCCCAGATGGACGCAGCAGTCAAACTGCACGGCCTGATCGACGGCGGCAATATTCTCGACCGTCTCCGGCGCGGAATTGTCCAGATGCGAGTCTGCGACCAACGCGATGGTCAAATCACTATTACAGCAACGCACGGCCTGAATGATTCGCGCTGTTTCATGTGCATAACATTGATTCGTCATATCCATACCCTCAGCAATGCTCGTGCCTGTCGCCTGTATCAATTTGAAAATAGCATATGGCTTATCAGACTGTCAAACCGCAGCCGCGCCAAAAACAGGCCCGTTTGCGCCATGATTCTCGGTGGGCAGAGACCTGAGCGCCGGAGGGGAGACGGCGCTTCGGCAGAAGCTCCACGGCATGACTGCCGCCTTATGTCTCAGGCAGAGCGCTTTGCGCGTTCGCCCGATTTTGCTGCTGCATCTGGCACCGGAGTCGATGGGGTGAAACGCGTTTGCTTGGACAAAAGGAGATGGAAACAAGAAGCCCGGCTGCCTTTCATGGCAGCCGGGACTTCATTTTTTGATGCTTCGTTCTGTTTATGCAGGCGGCTGACTTTGCACGGCACCTACAAAGAGAAGGGTCAGACCAATATAAACGATGCAGGCCAGCGCCAGCAGCGAACAGAAAAGGATGCAAAGAATGTATGCGGTTTTGTTTCCGCACAGATATTTGCGGCACAGCACAATGCCGGACGCTGCCAGCGCCAGCAGCACCGCAGCCAACCAAAGGGGCATGTTGTCCACCTCCTTTACACGCCGTCGAATACGTCGATCATGTCCGTAAACCATTTCAGTTCCTGGGCAAAGCGCCGGCGCAGCTGCGCAGGGGTTTCATGGCCTTTGCCGATATCAAAAAAGCCGCGCCCGCTGTGAACGGCAAGATACAGCCTGCCGTCGCGATTGAGATTTACGGAGAATTTTCCGGCGCAGGAATCCGCCAGCGCCAGAATCCGCTCCATCCGGTCGGGGGTCAGGATGCGAAGGGCAGAGGCTTCGTCATCGCTGCTCAGATGGAAGCGCCGGTCAAAGGCTGCATTCCCTGTTTGGATCGTTTTGGAGCGAAGCAGCTTCTCCCGCGGCCAGATGGTCAGCCACGTCGAAACGTCCCGGCCCAGCTTGCACAGCAGCCACTGACCGACATAGACCTCGCACTCGCTTTTCTCCCACAGACCGGTTTCCTCGCGCGGAAACTCGTTCACCTCCGTCAGCCGGATGGTGCACAATTCTGTTGTCAGTCCCCGGTATGTTCCCCGGATATAACCGCTGCCGCTGCAATGGGTGTGGCCGGGCAGGGGAATGTTTGTGTCCTTTGTGTCCAAAATGGGCGCGATGGGGTTTGTCTGTATGTTTTCAAAGACAGCACCCACAATCTCCGGTGCGATGGCATCGAAGGCCTGCTGACCGGCCTGCGCCTTCGACCGGCCCTGCACCGCCTGCCCCAGAGCAAGGAGCACACCGCCCAAAACGATCAGCGCGATACTGCCGCCCTGAATGATACCTGCGGCGGCAATGACACCGCCCGACAGCGAAAGGAGCATTCCGCCCAGCCTGCCGCCCTTGCTTTTGCGAAGCTGCTGCGACAGCGCCTCCTCCGCCGTGCGCCTGTTCTTTTCTTCCACGGGCCTCTCCTTATTCCGCTGCACCGGCCAGAGCTGGTGCAAGAGCAAATTCCTCGCCGCTTCGGCACCAGACAAGCTCTGTCTGTGTGCCGTCATCATGGAGAAAGACAAGCCGGACATCCGCGCTGCCGTCGCCGTTCTGGTCGAGCAGCGTCATGGAAGCATACGACTGCTTCGCGTCCTCGATCGCATACGGGTAGCGCAGGTCTGCAAACGCCGTCTGTGTGTCGTCGTCATAGAAAAGCACCGCGTTTTCCGTGAATACGCACAGCAGAAGCGGAATTTCCTCGCCGTCGGGCGCTGTGAGGACGCCGGTATCGTCGATCCAGCCCCATGTGCGCCAGTCTGCGCCGGCAACGTCTGCCGCTTCCGCCGGCTTTTCCGGCGCAGCCGCGCCATGACAGCCCGCAAGGAGGACGCCTGTGAGCGCCAGAAGCAGCGCGGTCAGTCTGATCTTTTTCATGTCAGCGCCTCCCTTGATCAGCCGAAGTAGTCACCCCAGCCCTCGTCATAGTCGCCGTAATCGCCCCAGCCGTCGCCGGGATCGGACCACGGATCGTAGTCATCGTAGTATTCATCGTCATAGTCCCAGCCCGCGTCGTTCGACTCCATATACTCGCCCGTATCGTCGTCGATGTAGCCGTCCGCGCCGAAGCCGATGAACTCGTTCTCGTAGCCGTTCCAGTACCAGATATCGCCGTCCTCGTCGTACCAGTAGTACGCCGTGCCATAGTCGCCGGTGTCGCCGGAGTAGGCAGGCTGCGCGGGTCTTGCTTTCGGCGCGGTGCTCCAGCCCGCGGTGTAGGAAAGCGTTGTGAGCATGTTGTTGCAGATGTCAAAATAGTTGCGGATGCGGCTTTCCTCGGCGAGTGTGACCGCGACGAGCGCATAGCCGGTCGGGCCGTAGTAGCGCACCTCCATGCAGCCGCGCACGGGATGGCTTGGGCCGTTGGAGAAGATCGCGCCGTCGAGCCACAGATAGCCGGTCAGACTGTAGTGGTCGCCGTTGTCCTTGAAATTGGAGCCGAAGGACTTGAGAAGATAGCTTCCGTACATGCTGGTCATAAAGTCGTCAAGCATCTTCACCATGTAGGCCTTCGCCGTGGCAGCGCCCTTTTCCATGTAGGGGTCGAAGCCGGAGATGGGCTGGAACGCGATCATGATGTTGGAGTAATAATCGTCCGTCCCGTCCTCCATGACGGCGTTGAAGCTCAAGGCGTTCGAGACGTTCGGATGCGCATGCGCCTCCATCTGGATGGGGTAGTCGATCGAGACATTTGTGAAGCCGCCCGGGAAATATGCGGTCTGGTTGAGGTCGTCCTCCGGCGTCGGAAGGAGCATGATGTAGTCCATGGGCGTGAGCGTGTTGCCGGCTGCGTCGCTCAGATCGCCGTAGGCGGTCTGCCAGAGAGAGGCCAGCTCCGAGCCGTCCTCCATGTACAGCGTGATGCAGTCCGCCTCCGTCACAACGTAGCCGGGGCCGACCTGCTCGCCGTAGAGATTGACGGCGACCCACTCGAAGCTGTCGTTGATGACGAAATAGAACGGCGCGTTTTCCATCTTCCAGCAGCCGGAAAACTGCGCGATATCGACCACCTGACCAAGCTCCTCCGCCGTATGGCCGCGCACGTCCTCGTCAAGGAGCAGATCGTCATAATCTGCCGGGTCATAGTCGTGCACCACATCGATGGGCACGTCGTTTTCAGGCGGCAGGAAGACGACATAATCGCCGTCATTCAGCGTGAAGTCCAGCTCATCGACGCTGGTGTCGTAAAGGATATAGTTCTCATCGTTGTAGACGAGAATGTTGAACGTCGGAATCTCGGATTGCTTGTATGCACCGAGCCCTGCCTCGATGGTGTCACCGTCATAGAACAGCCCGTCCACGAATTCCGTGTCCCAGTCGCTGTTTTGCGAGGGCGTGATGCTGATGGACGAGATGCTGTGGCCGCTGCGGTTGACGAGCGTGACGGAAAGCGGCGCCTCTTTTTCTCCGCAGGCGGCAAGGGGCAGGCACAGAAGCAGCGCCAGCGCAAGGGACAAAAATTTGTGGAAATGTTTCATCATATTCTTCTCCTTTTTCAGATAAACGGAGTCAAGGCTCCCGCTCCGCCATAGACAAGATCTCATCGTGGCTCAGCTCCACATCGCCGAAGCGGACAAAGATGCCGTTGGTCACAGCGCTGTTCCACACCCGCGCATCTGCAAGCGGGCGAAACCGGATCTTATCCAGATACGGCTTCATGTCCAGCAGGAGCCGGCTTCCGGACACAAAATCGACCTGCAAAACATGGCCGGGCAGCGGTGTGACGGCTGTGAGATACCTTCGGTTCAAGTGCACGCCCTCCTTTCTGCAAAAATAAAATCCACCGTACAAACATTGTACGGTGGATCTGATGGGATGACTATTAACCAAAGGTTAGACCTTTTGCGCGGCAAGCCCGGCGAGCTGCTTTCGTTTGGTTCGGGTGTCGCCCTCGATATGGAGCTTGGAATAGATCTGATTCACATACTGCTTGACACTTCCCTCGGAGAGATAGAGCCTTTCCGCGATCTCGCGGTTGGAAAGCCGCTGCGTCATCAGCTCCACGATCTCAAATTCCCGCGGTGTCAGCGCCGCAAAGGCTGCCGGGCGGGCGCTTGCCGCGCTTCGCGCGCCTGCCGCCTCGCCAAGCCCGGCGATCTTTGCGATCAGCTCGCTTTTTATCTCCTGCGCCAGCAGGGGCTGTAAGAAGCCGTAATTTTCCACGAACGGCATCACAAAGCCGTCCGGCTCGGCGTCGGAAAGCGCCTTTTTCAGCTCTGCGCGGGCTTCCTCGGTTTTTCCCAGCCGCGCATAGGCCGCCGCCGTCTGGATGCGGACATGCAGCGCGACCAGCGCGTAGTGCATCGCCTCGCACACGGCCAGCAGCCCTGCGCTGCGCCCGACCACCTTGGCATAGGCGCCTTGGGCGAGATAGACCTGGTTTTCGATCATTTCCATCATGGGCTTGCCCGGCGCGAGCATATTGATATCGGAGAGGCGGTGCAGGGAGAAGATCTCCGGAATCTTGTCCGTTTCACCTCGCAGGGCATGGTAGTAGGCGCTGGCGGCGCTCCAGAGGTT
>ERZ779890.3512-NODE-3512-length-13947-cov-4.596890_pt1 | contig 13947 bp, 15 predicted proteins | sample MGYA00511553_ERZ779890 | MGnify/ENA primary metagenome ERZ779890 (study PRJEB29588, sample SAMEA2152064) | human gut metagenome | biome: human gut; feature: human-associated habitat; material: faeces | place: Denmark | collected 2008/2010 ...
TATTATTTCGAAATTTTTTCTTGCGCTGATATTTTCTTAATTTATTTTTTGCGCAAATTGCCGGATATATTTTACGTTGTCGTCATGGATTCGTCAAGCATTTTTCGCAAGATCTTTCATCATTTCTTAACTATGTTTTTTAATCGAATTATGTAAACTTATCTAATCCCCTTTTAATTTCCCATTTATTATATTCAAATATTCATCCATCATACACTTTTCCTTTATTTTATGCATGTTTTTGCATATTTTTTAATTATTTTCACTTTTTTATCATTTTTTCTTGCATAATTATAAAATCAGGTGTATAGTATTCCTTGCAGTCAAAAATGTTCTTTATAAAAGAAAGACTTGACTTTTAAGACTGCATACGAGAAGATTATTTTAAAGCGATTGATAAAACTATATTTCATGTAGGAGGATATATAAGATGAAAGAAAAAGTTGTATTAGCGTACTCAGGTGGTCTTGACACCACAGCAATTATCCCATGGCTGAAGGAAACATTTAACTATGATGTTATCTGCTGCTGTATCGACTGCGGACAGGGCGAAGAACTGGATGGACTGGAAGAAAGAGCCAAACTTTCCGGTGCAGCCAAATTATATATTGAAGATATCGTAGATGATTTTGCTGACAATTACATCGTACCTTGCGTTCAGGCACATGCCGTATACGAAGATGAATATCTTCTGGGAACTTCTATGGCTCGTCCTGCAATTGCAAAACGTCTGGTAGAGATTGCACGTAAAGAAAATGCTGTTGCAATCTGCCACGGTGCTACCGGTAAAGGTAACGACCAGATCCGTTTTGAACTTGGTATCACAGCACTTGCTCCGGATATCAAGATCATCGCTCCTTGGAGAATGACAGATCTCTGGACTATGCAGTCACGTGAAGACGAGATTGATTACTGTAAAGCACACGGAATCGACCTTCCATTCGATGCAAAACACAGCTACAGCCGTGACCGTAACTTATGGCATATCAGCCACGAAGGTCTGGAACTTGAGGATCCTTCCAGCGAGCCAAACTACGATGACCTTCTTGTAATGTCAACAACTCCGGAAAAAGCTCCGGACAAAGCCGAATATGTCACAATGACATTTGAAAAGGGTATTCCAAAGAGTATCAACGGCGAAGAGATGAAGGTATCTGATATCATCCGCAAATTGAATGAACTTGGCGGAAAACATGGTATCGGTATCATTGACATTGTTGAAAACCGTGTTGTTGGTATGAAATCACGTGGTGTATATGAGACACCTGGTGGAACAATCCTGTATGCTGCACACCAGCAGTTAGAGGAACTGATCCTTGACCGTGCTACAGCAGAAGTAAAGAAAGAAATGGCTGACAAGCTTGCTCAGCTCGTATACGAAGGAAAATGGTTCACTCCGCTTCGTGAGGCAATCCAGGCTTTCGTTGAAAGCACACAGGAATATGTAACTGGTGAAGTCAAATTCAAACTTTACAAAGGAACCATCACAAAAGCAGGAACAACTTCTCCATATTCTCTGTACAGTGAATCACTTGCAAGCTTTACAACAGGTGATCTCTATGATCATCATGATGCAAGCGGATTCATCAACCTGTTCGGACTTCCTCTGAAAGTTCGTGCAATGAAGCTGCAGAATGTAAATAAAAATCAAAAATAAATACATACTATGCGATTGAATAAAGCAGGGGCGGATAACCGTCCCTGCTTTATATTTAAATACTTTTCAAAACTCTCATCGCATTCCGATACCAGATCTTATCAAGCTGTGACTCCTTTACTCCTTTTTGCTTCAATATTTCCCACAGCTTCTCCATCTCATCCGGATGTCCAATTTCCATTACTTCCATCTCCCCGAAACCGTCAAAATCAGTTCCAATTGCCGGGAAATCACTGCCCCCTTTATTTAACATATGTAATATATGAGCTGTCATATCTTCAATCCTGGATTCTTTCTCTCTTCCAAGGAACGGACCATACAGATTAAGTCCTGCAATACCACCTGCATCTGCAAGCTGCCAGATCATCTCATCTGTCAGATTTCTCGGATGCTTTGCAATCTCCCTGCAATTAGAATGAGACGCAATCACCGTTCCTGTTGCGATTGCCATTATATCCCGGAATGTTCCATCCGATGCATGGGATACATCTATGATCATTCCCAGTTCTCCCATTCTTTCTATCACTTCTTTTCCAAAAGGTTTTAACCCCTTCCACATTACAGATTTCTTTCTGCTGTTTGGATATCCGATGCAGTTTTCATAATTCCATACCGGTGTCATAAGCCTGATCCCATGTTGATACAGCTCTTCCAGCCGCTCCATATGACCGTTTAAAATCCCCCCTTCTTCCACAGTCATAATCGCAGAGATCCGTCCTGCGAAATCATTCCTGTCTACATCATTCCACGAATATGCCAGTGCCAGATCTTCACTGTACCTCTCCTGCTGCTGCCTTAAATATCGCACCATATCCTGTACATGAACGAATGCCGCATCATATCCTCCTTTCTTCTTATAATCAGCCGCCTTCGTAAAACAGGCAAAAAGCTGCACGACGGTTCCCGCTTTTTTCATAGATGGAATACTGATATGGCAATCATTCTTCATCAAATCTCCCTGGCCATCCAAATCGATCAATTTCCACAAAGTATCACAGTGCATATCAATCATTCTCATGTTGTTTTTATCCCCTTTTGTTTATTCGTTTTATTACACAAATCACATTATGTAAATCATCTGTTATCAGTATACGACATTTTCCATAGTTTTTATCGCTTTAACTGATAGTTTTTTTCTATACATTTCCATATATATAATCTGCGTCTATTGCACATACTGTATATGTCATATCTACAGAACTTGCCGCTCGCAGCTTCTTTCAAACGCCCGGCGCTGCAAAGAACCTGCCACTGACAGTTCTTCACAGATATATAATAATAAAAAGGAGGAACGTGTACTATGTCAGAAATTTCAATACTTGATCTTCAGAACCTGCGTCATTTAATTGGCGGATTTGAAACCAGCCAGTGCAAAATGCAGGACTATGCCTCAGAAGCCAAAGATCCTGAAATCCGCAAGCTGTTTCAGGATGCTGCAGACAGTGCTATGAAGAACCGACAGGATCTGATGAAATTTTTATAGGAGGAACTATCTATGCTGGATGAAAAAACGATGGTAAGCGATGCCCTTGCCGGTGTCAACGGAGAACTTGTACGTTACGGAGAAATGATTTCCCAGACGGAAAACAAAGAATTGAAGCAGAAACTGAAACAAATACGTAATGACTGTGAAATGTCCCAGGAAAAACTTTATCAGATTGCCCGCGAAAAAAGTTATTATGTTCCTGCCGCCAAAGCTACCGATCAGGAAATCTCACATGTAAAAAACATTCTTGCCGGAATTTCCACACATTAGTATCGAACGCACGCGATACAGAGAACTTGCCACCGGCAACTTTTCTTGCATACTTTGGTATCTAAAATGCACGCCGGAACATTTCTTTTGTTCCGGCATGCAACATTTTGTTGCGTTTCTTTTTATTCGTTTATTATACTATACTTTTCTTACCGCGAGTGATATAATTTAATTACTTTAAATATTCATCGGATTTTGTAAGAAAACTGTCAAGTGGCAGCTTTTCCTACATAGCATTTCTTAAAACGATTCATGCCTCTCCTTTCTTATTTTACTTATATATTTTACGTAAGAATGGCTAAACAACAATAATATTTCATTATTTTACACCCTCTATATACGTAAAATAACAAAAGGCAGCGCATCAAATGAATCCCCTTCCGCATATGTCAATGCACACAACAAAAGGCGCACCCGATATTCTTCGGGCAGCGCCTTATTTCTTTTAGCATGGACTTCTCTATCTGTAAATATCCTTATGCACTTCTCTCAAATTGTGAATTATACAGTTCTGCATAGAATCCATTTTGTGCTAATAATTCCTCATGATTTCCCTGCTCTACAATATCCCCGTCTTTCATAACAAGGATCACATCCGCATCACGAATCGTAGACAGCCGGTGTGCAATTACGAAACTTGTTCTTCCTTTCATCAGCTGATCCATCGCCTTCTGGATCTGGATCTCGGTTCTTGTATCTACCGAACTTGTCGCCTCATCAAGAATCAGAATCTTCGGATCTGCCAGCATGGCTCTTGCGATCGTCAGGAGCTGTTTCTGTCCCTGTGATACGTTACTTGCTTCTTCATTTAACTCCATCTGATAACCACCCGGAAGCGTCTTTATAAAGCGGTGTGCACGTGCTGCCTTTGCGGCCTCCACAACCTCTTCATGCGTTGCATCCAGTCGTCCATAACGGATATTATCTTCGATGCTTCCCTTGAACAGCCAGGTATCCTGTAATACCATTCCGAACATTTTTCTTAAGTCATCACGATTAAAGTCGCGGACATCATGTCCATCTACTTTGATCGAACCACTTCCAACATCATAGAAACGCATTAATAATTTGATCATCGTCGTCTTTCCGGCACCGGTCGGTCCTACGATTGCAACCTTCTGTCCTGGTTTTACATCCACACTGAAGTCATTGATGATTGTGTGATCCGGATTATATCCGAAATGTACATGGTCGAAGCTTACGCTTCCTTCCAGTTTATCGATACATACCGGATTCTCTACCGTCTGGTCTTCTTCCTTCTCCTCAAGGAATTCAAACACACGCTCGGAAGCTGCCGCTGTAGACTGTAACATATTGGCCACCTGTGCAACCTGCTGGATCGGCATCGTAAAACTTCTTACATACTGAATAAATGACTGGATATCTCCAACCTGGATCGTACCTTTCATCGCAAGGTAACCGCCGAGGATAACCTCACCGACATATCCGAGATTTCCGACGAACTGCATGATCGGCATCATCATTCCTGACAGGAACTGCGATTTCCATGCCGATGTATACAGAATATCATTGTCACGCTTGAATGTTGCAATTACATCCTCTTCTTTATTAAACGCTTTGATGATATTATGACCGCCATAGATTTCTTCCACCTGTCCGTTTACATGACCCAGATATTCCTGCTGACTCATGAAATATTTCTGTGAACGTTTCACGATCACTGAGATCAGTCCCATTGAAACCGGAAGGATCAGGAGTGCTACCACGGTCATCAGCGGGCTGATACTGAGCATCATGATCAATACACCGATGATCGTTGTCGTCGATGTGATCACCTGCGTCGCACTCTGGTTCAGACTCTGACTTAAGGTATCTACATCGTTGGTAATACGCGATAATACTTCACCATATGTCTGCTTATCAAAATAGTTCATCGGCAGACGGTTGATCTTCTCAGAGATTTCTTTTCTCAGACGGTACGTCAGCTTCTGTGACACACCCGTCATAATGTACCCCTGTACAAAGGAGAATACCGCACTTGTCAGATACAGGCATAACAGCGTCAGTACGATATGCGCGATCTTGTCAAAATCTATTCCGGATCCTCCGGATACTTTTCTGACCAGTCCTTTAAATATCTCAGTCGTTGCCTTTCCAAGAATCTTCGGTCCTACAATATTGAATATCGTACTTCCGATAGCAAATACGATTACAAAGAATATTCCAATCTTATATGCGCTCAAATATGCCATCAGCTTTTTCATTGTGCCTTTAAAATCTTTTGCCTTTTCATTTGACATCTGTGGTCCACGTCCTCTACCTCTTGGCATATTATTCCACCTCCTTAAGATCTTCTTCTAATTCTTTTTCTGATAACTGTGAAGAAGCAATCTGATAATATGCTTCGCAGTTCTTCAGTAATTCTTTATGTGTACCCTTTCCGACGATCTGACCATCTTCCAGTACAATGATCTGATCTGCATGAAGGATCGTACTGATCCTCTGCGCAACGATCATAACAGTACTTTCCGCTGTCTTCTCCTTCAGCTCTGCACGGAGTGTTGCATCTGTCTTATAATCCAGTGCCGAAAAACTATCATCGAATATATATACATCCGGATGTTTTGCAATTGCTCTTGCAATCGAAAGTCTCTGCTTCTGACCACCGGATACATTGGCTCCTCCCTGTGAGATCGGGCTCTTATATTTTTTCTTCTTCTGATCAATAAATTCTGTTGCCTGTGCGATTGTTGCTGCTTCAATCATCTCAGCTTCACTTCCATCCGGGTTGCCATATAAAATATTCGAAGCAATATCACCGGAGAACAGTACAGCTTTCTGCGGTACATATCCCAGTTTTTCACGCAGTTCATGCTGTGATACATCTCTGACATCTTTTCCGTCGATCGTGATCTTACCATCTGTAACATCATAAAATCTCGGGATCAGGTTTACCAGCGTAGACTTACCACATCCGGTACTTCCGATAAATGCCGTGGTCTTTCCCGGCTCTGCCGTAAAGGAAATATCATGCAGTACATCTTCTTCTGCTCCCGGATAACGGAAGGATACATGATCGAATACGACCTTTCCTTTTCCTTCTTCCGGAATACGTGACGGCTGCTTCGGATCATGAATCATTGTCTCACTTGTCAGTACTTCATCAATACGGCTTGCAGATACTGCTGCTCTTGGAAGCATAACCGAAATCATACAGATCATTAAGAATGCCATGATGATCTGCATTGTATACTGGATAAACGCCATCATATCTCCAACCTGCATTACACCGTCGTTGATACTGTGACCGCCTACCCATACGATCAGCAGCGTAATACTGTTCATTACGAACATCATAAGCGGCATCATAAACGTCATCGCACGGTTTACGAAAAGGTTTGTCTTCGTCAGTGCTTTGTTCGCATCATCAAACCGCTCTTCCTCATGCTTTTGTGTGCCGAATGCACGGATAACCGAAAGTCCTGTTAAGATTTCACGACTGACAAGATTCAGTCTGTCGACCTGATTCTGGATCAGTTTGAACTTCGGCATAACTACAAAGAATAAAAATCCTACGATGACTACAATGATTGCAACCGCAAGTCCGATGATCCATGACATGCTGACATTCGTGTGGAAGACCTTCCAGATTCCTCCGATTGCCATAATTGGTGCATACAGAACCATTCGGAGGATCATCACAATCAACAGCTGGATCTGCTGGATATCATTCGTACTTCTTGTGATCAGTGATGCCGTAGAGAATTTGTCAAACTCTGCATTGGAAAATCCGACAACCTTACGGAATACATTCTCACGAAGTCCGCGTCCGACACCGGCTCCGACACGAGATGCTAATAGTCCGACCATAATACTTGCCGCCATTCCAAGGAATGCAAGTGCCAGCATCTTGGCCCCTGTGTGTAAGATATAACTGGTTTCGATCTGATCGGTATCGATTCCTACATGTGTGTAAGCATCTTTGATATAGGTGGAGGCTGCCTGTTCAATGATTGAATCCTGCATGGAATTCATCTTTTTATTCATCTGTTTGATCAGCGCGTCTCTGCCTTCTGCTCCCATGAAGTTCAACATATCATAGATATCCATCTTGTCAAAATCCGGAACTTCTGACATCTGCGCCTTGGCCTCAGCCTGTTTTGCTTCAACCTGTTTTTTCATATTTGTACGCATCTGGTCTTCGATTCTTTGTGTCATGTCACTGCCGGAGTCAAATCCTGCCGCCAGAAGCATCGGCTTTCCGAGGATATCGGAGAGCTTCTCCATCTTTTTATCATCTTCTTTTACAGAAGATTTTAATTCCATAACGGTTCCCTTATAGTCGTATTTCTTCGTTGATTTCGTATAAGCATTCTTTACAAGCTCCTGCTTATCCGACGGAACCAGAAGTAACAAATGGTTCAGATCTTTTTTAGAAATCGTATCCGGTACGGTCTCATCGATACCACCCTGCTGGATACCGACATTCACAATATCCGAGGTATATGTCGGCAATGACAGGTCACAATATGCCTGCACGACAAGTATACAGATAATCGCTACAACCGCACCTGCATACGGTTTCAGAAATTTTAATAATTTTCCCATATCTTTTATGCCTTTCCTTTCTGTCCTATTTATATCAAAACAGTTCCTACATATGTTTCATAGAAGGATGTGTTTTTTCCATAATGGTCTGCATATCCACTCCTTTGAAATCCTTAGACTCCAGAAGATTATTCTTCATCTCTGTAAGCAGACGCTTCATCAGAAGTACCTCTTCTCTTGATATCCCCTGATAGATTATTTCTTCCATCTCTGTAAGGACACAGCGTATTCCATCTATACATTCTTCCCCTTTCGGAGCAAGCTGTATCCTTGTAATCCTCTGATCCTTCTCATCCGTCTTACGGCTTACATAACCTTTTTCTTCCATCTTGCGAAGTGCGACTGTCATAGACGGTGGAGTAATCCCAACTCTTTGTGCGAGCTGTCTCTGTGACTGTTCTCCCCAGCATTTCAGTGAAAATAATATTCCTGCCTGACTCGGCTTGATGTCCAGTTCTTCCATTCTTTTCATTCCCTGATATTTCATGAACTGCATCAATTGAAATATCGAAAAGAACACAGATGATTCCATCTCTTTGTGCATATTATTTCTCCTCTCCCAATTAATTAGATGTCTAACGATTATATTAGTCATTTTCACCAGTAATGTCAATGTTTTTATATTTATTTAATAATCATTCCGTCATTTTAACAAATATTTAATTAGTTATATAACTAAAAAAAGAATCTCCGGAACAACTTTTGTCCCTGAAGATTCTTCTGCCCTTTGATTATAACTTTTCTGAATCAAGTACAATGGTAAACGGACCGTCATTTACAAGACTTACTTTCATATCTGCGCCAAATTTTCCCCGTTCAACTACCGTTACTTGTTCCTTACACCTACTGATGATATATTCATACATCTCCTCCGCCATATCCGGTTTCCCTGCTTCTATAAAACTTGGCCGGTTTCCCTTCTTACAGTTCGCATACAGAGTAAACTGAGAAATCAGAAGCAACTCTCCTCCTACCTGATCCAGCGAAAGATTCGTCTTTCCATTCTCATCTTCAAAAATGCGAAGTCCTAACATCTTCTTTAACATCTTATCTGCTGTGTCTTTTGTATCCGAATCCGCAACTCCGATCAGGACCATGAATCCTTTCCCGATCTTTCCTATCACTTCACCATCTACTTTTACACTACTTTCTGTTACTCTTTGAATTACAAAACGCATCTGATTTTCTCCCTTTTATCTCTTTTTCTTTTCAGGAACCTGTGCCAGGATAATTGCAGCAAACATCAATATACATCCCGACATTTCCCTTATTGACAGTCTTTCTCCCAGCACAATCCAGCCGGCCAGTACAGAAAAACACGACTCCAGACTTAAAAGCAGTGATGCCACTGCCGGATTTACATTTTTCTGTCCCAGTATCTGTAGTGTATAAGCAACTCCACAAGATAATACCCCGGCATATAAAATTGGCATCCATGCAGTCATTACAGCTGTTATCTTTGGTGTCTCCAATGCAAACATAAATGGCACGGACAAAATTCCGCAGACAAAGAATTGTATACACGACATCTTCACACCATCTACCTTAGGTGCAAAATGATCGATTACCAGGATATGTACCGCAAATACAAGTGCGCATAAAAATACCAGAATATCTCCTTTGCCAACAGAAAACGACTCTGTAATACACAGAAAATAAAGTCCCGCAACCGCCAGCACTACTGCCAGCCATATCTTCCAGCCTATCTTTTTATGAAGAAAAACTCCCATCACCGGAACGATCACGATATAAAAAGCGGTAATAAATCCGGCCTTTCCCGCTGTCGTATATTTAATACCGATCTGCTGAAGACTGCTTGCCGCAAACAGTAACACACCACAGGCCAATCCGCCCGTGAGCAGATCCTTTTTCGTGCCTGTATCTTTCGATCTTCCATTTAATTTCTGCAAGATCCAGATACATGGCAAAAGTGCCGCTCCTCCAATCAGGCTTCTTACTCCATTAAATGTAAACGGTTCCAGATAATCCATACCCACACTCTGTGCTACAAATGCTGTTCCCCAGATAAAAGCTGTAAGAAGCAGCATTAAACCATTCTTAATCCTCATATCATTCACACTCTCCATATATACATATCCTAAATATATTTACATGCATTCTTTCCTTCACTATTTTTTATACTGCTGTTTATTATACGATACATTCCGGTGATTTGCAAAGAATCTGCTCTACTTTTTATAATGATATTAATACCAGAATCCCACTTGACTTTTGTATCAAACAACGGGATACTAATAGATAAGAAAAGGAGGACTTCACTATGTTATCAGAACGAATCTTAAAGCTTCCGGGCTTTCTTTATCAGATCGGGAACAATTATTATTATCTTGGAAAATGGATCTGCAAGGAATGCACCGACCAGGCTGCCACTGATTGTGTCACCATGTATCAGATGTGCCGCGCCGGAAAAGAAGAACCTGAAACAAATACTTATTTTCAAAAGCTCCGTGCTTACAGTGATTTCGCATTAGAAGTACCGTATAATCCTTCTAAAATTGCTGCAGATATGAAAGCGATTTTGGAATCTCTTTCTGATGAACAGCTTCACAATCTCACGGAACAGATTGATCATCTTGAAGAAGATATTACCCGTTATTGCGGCTAAATTCTTCTTTTCAACCGACTGCTTGTGTTCTTTTTTGCAATATAGTGGTACAAAAATAAGAGGAGCATTTCCATACACACGGAAACGCTCCTCTTATTTTTGTTCACAGTCAATCCGGCAAATCACTAAATAGTAACTTTACCTGTTGTCTCTTCATTTATTACATAATAAGCTGCAGCTTCTTCTGGTTTCAGATATACATTCAGAGTTTTGATTTCTTCCACACTCTTACCATACTCTTTTGTCCATACTTCATGCACTTTTTTTGTAATCTCTTCTGTACTGATCTCTTTACCCATATACTGAAGATAAAAGCTTGTCTTTGCTTCTTTCTTCACATCTTCTGCCTCTTTCAATACACCTGCTCTTGTCTCGATTGCCTTAGTTGTGTCTTTTGCAGTTGCGATTGCTGCCGGTCTTGAGTTGTTTCTTCTATTTTTTTTCATATTGATAACCTCCTCAATCTACAAATAGAACATTACCTTCTCTATTATAAAGCATTTGCGAAAAATGTCAAAAGATATCCGTTTTTATTCGTCCCCGCGTCCATATTGGTTAATTGTCAGATCCTTTACCACTTCCCCTGCAAGAATCAGTCCTGCAACCGACGGAACAAATGCAATGCTTCCCGGGATGTCTCTTCTTTCGGTACATTTTCTGTCCGTTCCCGGAGGACATACACAGTGCTGTCTGCAGCTGATACTCATATCTTCCAGCGGACGTACCGGCTTTTCTTCTGAATATACAACTTTCAGTTTCTTTACGCCACGTGCCTTTAATTCTCTTCGCATAACCTTTGCAAGCGGACACATCTTCGTCTTATAGATATCTGCCACCTGAAATGCCGATGCATCCAGTTTATTACCGGCTCCCATACAACTGATAACCGGAATTTCTGCGGCTTTTGCACGCATAATGATCTCAATCTTTGCCGTTACCGTATCTACTGCATCTACCACGTAAGAGTATTCTTCAAACGGGAATTCATGTGCATTCTCAGGAAGATAAAAGCATTTCCTTACTTCTACATCTGCGTCCGGATTAATCTCAAGGATTCTTTCTTTCATCACATCTACTTTATATTTTCCAACCGTCTTCCTTGTTGCAATAATCTGACGGTTAATATTCGTCAGACATACTTTGTCATCATCTACCAATACAAACGAACCGACACCGCTTCTTGCAAGTGCTTCTACAACATATCCACCAACACCGCCGATTCCAAAAACTGCAACCTTTGCATTCGAAAGTCTGTCCATATTATCAGCTCCTAAAAGAAGCTGCGTTCTGGAAAACTGATTTAACATAGCTTTTCCTCCACTCATACTTTATATTTTTTTCTGTCCGTATTCTTGACTTATCATTCACTCTTCGCACCGTTTCACAGCGCAATCCCTATTATAGTAGTAGGATATATAGTAAGTCAACTTATTTCTTATATCTTCTTATATGAATTCTTCTGACGATGGTCTCTTTCGATGCACAGATCTTATCTGCCAGACATACCAGCCAGGCTTCTTTACACATTGGTGGAACGATATTAAGAGGAAACATATGCCGCGAAATGATGTTTTCTTCCCGTCTGGTCAGTTCAAAATCATTTTTTGCATTTTGAAGCGCACGTCCTGCATGGATAAAACCGTGAAATCTGTGTCCCGCATTTTTTTCATGCCAGTCATACAAAAAATAATCATGCAAGAGCGCACCTCTGATCAGCTCTTTTCTATTTACATTTAGGGAAAATCTTTCTGCAAGCTCCACACTTGTGTACGCTACACTGATACAATGCTTATACACGGATATATCACTGTGCTGCATATATCTCTGTGTATATTTCATACGCCCCTGTTCATCCAGTTCTTTCAGTATTTCTTTGATGTCTTCCAGAATCCGGTCCTCATCATTCATACAGTCAGCCCCTTACTCTCCATATAATTATTCTTCGAACGCCTGTCTGATACTGTCATAATGAAGAAAAATTCCTTCATCAGCATATCTCTTAATCTCATTCAAATCCGCAATCGCAAAGCCAGACACTTCTTCTTCCTGTGTCTTTACATCTGATTCATCAAACTCCAGCACAAATTTATAAATATCCACAAAATAATTATTTTTCTCTTCCGGATTCACTCTCTTATAAGAAAATGCATATCCGCCTTCTGCATTCGTTACATCAATTCCCGTCTCTTCTTTAATCTCACGGATCACTGCATCTTTCGAATCTTCTCCGGCGCGTACACCGCCTCCAGGCACTTCCCACCATCCTGCTGCCCATTCTTTATCCATTCTTCTTCGGGTGATCAGATATTTTCCATCCGGTCTCATTAATACTCCAAGAACCGTCAGGTGGAATTCCCCCGGCTTCATATTCCAGTCATTATGTTTCATTGTACGTCCTGTACGTTCCTTGTTCTCATCGTAAATATCCCATAATTCCATCTTTTTATTATTTCTCCTTCTTACGAACACATGGCGATATAAAACAAGTGGAAAACCAGTATTCCCGACTCCCCACTTTTTAATGTCTTAATATTCCTCGTTCACAATCATCTTTTCAAATTCTTTTTTTATAAAATCGCAGGTTGGCTTTGTCCACTGAGTTCCTTCCAGTCCCTTCTCAGACTTGATAAGCTGCAGTGAAAATAACAACGCCTCCAAAATCTCCTTATGTTCCAGATTCTGAAGATTTGCAACAACATATTCCTTTGCCTCTTTCGGCTGTATACCGGCTTTTTTACTCAACATCCTGCTGAACTGTTCGAATGTAATAATCTTCTTTCCATATTCCCAGAAATGATTTTCATACTTTTTATACTTCTGTACATATTCCTGAATGATTTCCAGCGATTCGGAATCCAATGTATAGCCATACTTTCCGGCAATCTTTTCCAGTTCTTTCCACCAGGAAACATCTACAGCCGAATAATCCATGCTAATCCGGAAGCAGCCTCCGGTCTTGTGAATTGCTTTTTGAAATTCATCTTCCCAAGTTGGACATACCAGCATCTTCTCTCCATTTACAATTCCACCTTGTATTATCTTTTCTTTCATCCTCCATGTCCTCCTTACGATAGATTCGTCATATCCTCAGCTCAAATCACTATGAATATTATAACATTATTTTTATCCGATTGCAAAGCCGAAGTATTTACCCAGAGCACGTCACCGACAGCTTCTTTCGAACGCATGCCGATTTATATTATGGTCGATATCTAAAATTTATTTTTATAACGCAAAAAGAGCGGAAAACCTTATAAATTAAGGCTTTTCCGCTCTTTCATAGGAGCAGGGGATGAGAGAATCGAACTCCCGCCAAAGGTTTTGGAGACCCCTATCATA
>ERZ779890.3513-NODE-3513-length-13941-cov-4.283883_pt1 | contig 13941 bp, 10 predicted proteins | sample MGYA00511553_ERZ779890 | MGnify/ENA primary metagenome ERZ779890 (study PRJEB29588, sample SAMEA2152064) | human gut metagenome | biome: human gut; feature: human-associated habitat; material: faeces | place: Denmark | collected 2008/2010 ...
CGCCTGGGCACCGCCTGCGGCAGCGCCACCGCGTTCAGCCTGGGTCTGGCGACGAAGGCGGATATTGATGCACTGCTGGCAACGATGTGACGCGGCGCTGTAACGGAGGATGCCTGCATCCGCCCGCGGGTCGATGCAAGCATCGACCCCTGCAAAAGCGGCGGCTGCCCCGTAGGGGCCGGACATGTCCGGCCCTCAACCTTCCCGGCAGCACCCATTTACCGTAAGGCAGCGGGCCGGGCATGCCCGGCCCCTACAAAGATAGTACTTAAATGAAGAAGGAGAACTGTCCTATGCGTATCACGGAACTGTTCACTGCGCAGTCCATCGCGCTGGATGTCGCTGCCCCGGATCAGGCCGCCATCCTTGATAAGCTCGTTGATCTGCAGGCGACCCACGGCAATATCACCGATAAGGACGCCTACAAAAAGGCCCTCTACGCCCGCGAGGCCGAGGCATCCACCTACGTGGACAACGGCATCACGGTGCCCCACGCCCGCACAGCCTGCGTGACCCGCCCCAGCCTGGCGGCGCTGCGGCTGAGCACCCCGGTCCAGTACAACGCCGATGACGACGGCAAAACCGACCTGCTGTTTGCGATTGCCGCGCCGGAGAATGGCAGCCTGCACATTGACATGCTGGCCCGTATGATGCAGATGCTGATGAACGACGACTTCGTCGAAAAGCTGCGCACCGCCAAGACGCCCGCCGAATTTCTCGACGCCATCGACGCCCAGGAGGATGCCCAATTTGGCGAGGAGAGCTTCACCCAACAGGAGATCCCCCGGAACGGCTACCGTGTGCTGGCCGTCACAGCCTGCCCCAACGGCATTGCCCACACCTACATGGCCGCTGAGGCCCTGACCAAGATGGGCGACAAGCTCGGTCTGCCAACCAAGGTCGAGACGAACGGCTCCGACGGAGCCAAGAATGTGCTGACCCCCGAGGAGATCGCCGCCTGTGACGGCATCATCATTGCGGCGGACAAGAACGTCGAGACCGCCCGCTTCGACGGCAAGCCGGTGCTGTTTGCCCGCGTGGACGATGGCATCCACAAGCCGGAGGAGCTGATCAAGAAAATTGCCCACGGTGAAACTCCCATCTACCACGCCGAGGCCGGGGCCAAGACCCGGCAGGCCGCGGGCGGCGCAAGCGACAGCTTTGGCCACAGCCTGTACAAGCACCTGATGAACGGTGTATCGCACATGCTGCCCTTCGTCGTGGGCGGCGGCATCATGATCGCGCTGGCCTTCCTGCTGGACGATTACACGATTGACCCGTCCAACTTCGGCATGAACACGCCGGTGGCGGCGTTCTTCAAGACCGTCGGCAGTGCGGCGTTCGGTTATATGCTGCCGATCCTTGCAGGCTTTATCGCCATGTCTATTGCGGACCGTCCGGGTCTGGCAGTCGGTATCGTAGGCGGCTATATTGCCAAGGTGGGCAACTCTTTTGCAAACATCAGTGGTGAAAATGCAGTCTCCGGCGGTTTCCTGGCGGCGCTTTTGGCTGGTTTTGTAGCGGGCTATCTGGTACTGGGCATCAAAAAGCTGGCGGACAAACTTCCTGAAAGCATGGAAGGTATCAAACCGGTTCTCATCTACCCGCTGTTCGGCGTATTGCTGATTGGTGTGTTCATGTTTGCAGTCAACCCGACCATGGCGGCAATCAATACCGGCATCACCAGTTTTCTCAACTCGATGGGCGGCAGCAGCAAGATTCTGCTTGGCTGTATCGTAGCAGGCATGATGAGCATCGACATGGGCGGACCATTCAACAAGGCAGCTTATGTATTCGGAACCGCAGCAATTACCGCAGGCAACTACGACATCATGGCAGCTGTTATGATCGGAGGTATGACTCCTCCCTGTGCCATTGCACTGGCAACCCTGTTATTCAAGAATAAATTCACCAAGGAAGAGAGAGACGCAGGTCCCACCAACTTCATCATGGGCCTGGCGTTCATCACCGAAGGTGCGATTCCTTTTGCAGCATCCGATCCTCTGCATGTGCTTCCTTCCTGCATCATCGGTTCGGCACTGGCAGGAGCCCTGTCCATGGCATTCCACTGCACACTGATGGCACCTCACGGCGGAATTTTCGTATTCCCTGTAGTAGGTAACGCAGTGATGTATCTGGTGGCACTGGTGGCAGGTACGGTAGTGTCCGCACTGCTGTTGGGTGTATTGAAGAAAAAAGTAACCACATGAGCAAAAGGGAAGCTCTGAAAGAGCGGTTTTGCGAATGTGGGTGCTGAATAGTTACCGTAATATAAAAAATCAGAAAAGGAGATAAGAAAATGAAAGAATTTAAATATGTTATCACAGATCCCGAAGGTATTCATGCTCGCCCAGCAGGAGAACTGGTAAAGGCAACAAAGGAATTCCAGAGTGCCATCACTCTGACCAAGGACGGCAAGACCGGAGACTGCAAGAGAATCTTCGGCATCATGGGTCTGGCTGTTAAGGCCGGCAACGAGATCACCCTGACCTTCGACGGTGAGGATGAGGAAGCAGCTTATGCAGCTGTTACGGAATTTGTGAAAGCAAACCTCTAAGTAATCATAATATTATCGTCAGGAGAGGAGAAAAGTCATGGAAGTCTACCAGGGAAAAAGTGTATTCGGCGGAATTGCCATTGGCAGGATCAGTGTTCATAAGAAGGATGAGCAGCAGGTAAAGCGTGTGAAGATCGAGAATCCCGACCGGGAGATCGCTCGTTACAGACAGGCCAGACAAACCGCCATGGAGCAGCTGCGGAATCTGTACCAGAAAGCCTTGAAAGAAGTGGGAGAAGCCAATGCAGCTATTTTCGAGATTCATCAGATGATGCTGGAGGATGATGATTACAATGAATCCATTGAGAACATCATTCATATGCAGCAGGTGAATGCAGAGTATGCGGTGGCTTCCACCGGAGACAATTTTGCACAGATGTTTGCCTCCATGGAGGATGACTACATGAGAGCCAGATCTGCGGATGTCAAAGACATTTCCGAGCGCGTATTAAGCGTGCTGGGTGGCAGAACGGCAGGCATGGCGGCATCGGAAGAACCCATGATCATTGTGGCAGACGACCTGGCACCCTCCGAGACGGTACAGTTGAACAAGGATCTGGTATTATCCTTTGTAACGGTACATGGATCTGTGAATTCCCATACGGCGATCCTGGCCCGCACCATGAGCATTCCGGCACTGATCGGCACCGATATCCCTCTGACCGATGCCATAGACGGAAAACTTGGTATCGTGGACGGACGAAACGGCTGCATCTATGTGGATCCCGATGAAGATACTCTGTCGAAAATGCAGCAGCTAAAGCAGGAGGAGCAGGAGAAGAAAGAACTGCTCCAGACCTTAAAGGGACGTGAAAATATCACTATTGATGGTAAGAAGATCATGCTCTATGCTAATATAGGTAACAGCAAGGATCTGGCGGCCGTATTGCAGAACGATGCCGGCGGCATCGGCCTGTTCCGCAGTGAGTTTTTATATCTGGAGAGAGAAACCTTCCCTACCGAGGAAGAACAGTTTCAGATCTACCGCACTGTGGCGGAGACCATGGCGGGAAAGCCTGTGATCATCCGTACACTGGACATCGGTGCAGACAAGAAGTGCGATTACTTCGAAATGGAGCCGGAGGAAAATCCGGCCATGGGATGCCGCGCCATCCGTATCTGTCTGACCAGACCGGAGATCTTCAAGACACAGCTCCGTGCACTGTTCCGCGCCAGCGCATTTGGTAATATCTCCATTATGTATCCCATGATCATCAGCGTGGAAGAAGTCCACCGGATCAAAGAAATTGTGGCGGAGGTAAAACAGGAACTGACAGAACAGGGTGTGGCTTTCGGAGAACCGAAGCAGGGTATTATGATCGAGACACCGGCTGCTGTCATGATGAGTGCAGAGCTGGCGAAGGAAGTGGATTTCTTCAGTATCGGTACTAACGATCTGACCCAGTACACACTGGCCATCGACAGGCAGAATCCGAAGCTGGATGCATTTTATGATCCGCATCATCCCGCAGTGCTGCGTATGATACAGATGGTCGTGGAAAATGCGCATAAGGCCGGAATCTGGGCTGGCATCTGCGGAGAACTGGGTGCAGATACATCGTTGACCAGACGTTTCCTTGCAATGGGTGTGGATGAATTATCCATGTCTCCCGGAAGTATTCTTCCCGTGCGTAAGATCATACTGGAGACAGATGTGACAAAGGAAAGAGAAAATAACAATTTATGCTGACAGAACAACGTTATGAGATCATTCTGAAATTATTGGAAGAAAAAAACAGCATTACGGTGGCCGAGGTAAAAGATCTGTTAAATACGTCGGAATCCACGGTACGCCGGGACATCACAGCATTGCATAATGCCGGGAAGCTGGTAAAGGTCTTTGGAGGTGCTGTGGCATGTGACCGGACGGTGATAACACATGAACCCACGGTGGAACAGAAGGCAGAAGTCAATGTGGAAGCCAAACAGCTGGTGGCTGCCAAAGCGGCAGCACTGATCCAGCCGGAGGATTTTATCTATCTGGATGCAGGTACGACCACAGCAAGTATGCTTTCTTATCTGACAGAGAAAAGTGCCACCTTTGTGACCAATGCGGTAGCGCATGCCAAGACACTGGCAGCGGCAGGATTCCGCGTGTATCTGGTCGGCGGTGAATTAAAAGGCTCCACGGAGGCTGTGGTAGGCAATCAGGCACTGATGAATTTACAGAGCTATCATTTTACCAAAGGCTTTTTTGGAACCAACGGGATCAGCAGGCAGAGTGGCCTGACCACACCGGATATGAATGAGGCCATGGTGAAAAAGACTGCCATGGGACAATGCAGAGAATGTTTTATTCTGGCAGATCATTCTAAGTTCGGAAATGTCAGCTCTGTGACCTTCGGGGCGTTTCAGAGCGGAACGATTCTGACGGACGACTGCCCAGAGGAATATAAAAGCAGTGGGAATGTGGTCATTTGTGGTTAAACTGGAGAAAACTGTAAACCGCAAATCCCGGTGATCACAGATTAAAAATAGGAATGTGACGTACACTATACCCTATACAGCAATGACAGAAGTTCAGTGGGGGAATGTGTATGAAGCTATGGATTACGGAAACGGAAAAAGTAAAAAGGCAGGCAGGAGAAGATGCAGTCATCATTTTGCAGCTCTGGAAACAGAAGGTGCGCAGACTGCGGATTTACCGGGCCTGCCTTTGTGCTGCCCTTATCCTGGCCGGTATGGGACTCTTTGGCTACAGCTATTATCTGGTGGACAGCAGTATTCCTTCTGTTATTTATATGCGGGCGGAATCGGAGGAATCACTGGCACTGGATATTCCCGCAAAAGGTGAGATTTTAAGTGTCAGTGAACAGGGAACCAGTAATATTCCCCAAGGTGCCGTGACACTGGATCTGAGTCAGCCGGTGACTATGAAGACCGGAATGACGGACAGCCTTGAGATGCAGGTGAAGCTGTTCGGGATCCTGCCTTTTAAGCAGGTGGGGATCCGGGTGATCGAGGATCAGCAGCTGATCCCGGTAGGTGTTCCCATCGGAATCTATGTCAAGACCGAAGGGGTAATGGTCATAGGTACCGGAGAGTTCCGTTCTGTCAACGGGGAGAAGGTGGCTCCGGCGGAACATATTTTGAAAAGCGGCGATTATGTGGTGAAACTGAACGGCACGGAAGTGGCGGACAAGGATGATCTGATCACCCGGATCGAAAACGGTAATGGAGAAGCAGCGATTTTGACGATCCGGCGGGGCGAAGAATATTTTGATGTTAAAATCGATCCGGTACAGGATCAGACGAAGAAATATAAGATTGGTGTCTGGGTCAGGGACAATGCCCAGGGTGTGGGAACCATGACCTACATTGACAGTCAGGGAAATTTCGGAGCACTGGGGCATGGAATCAATGATGTGGACACCAGCAACCTGATGGAAATGAATGACGGAACCCTGTACCAGACGGAGATCATCTCCATTCAGAAGGGAACGGCCGGGCATCCGGGGGAAATGACGGGAATGATCGTCTATTCTGATGACAGGATTCTGGGGGATATTACCGGCAACAGTGTCCGGGGAATCTTCGGCAAGTGCAATGACAAAGCACTGGCAATGGGAACGGAAGAGGCGATGCCCATTGGATTAAAACAGGAGATCCGAAAGGGACCGGCGCAGATTTTGTGTACCGTAGATGGCACCACCAGATACTATGATATCGAGATCACCGACATTCATCTTGATCATGACAACGTGAACCGGGGAATCGAACTGAAAGTCACAGATTCTGACCTGATCGCCCTGACCGGAGGAATCGTCCAGGGAATGAGCGGTGCACCTATCATCCAGAACGGTAAATTCGTAGGGGCCGTCACCCATGTTCTCGTGCAGGACAGTACCAGAGGATATGGGATTTTTATTGAGAATATGCTGGAGCAATAAGGTTGCCGTCCGGCAGTCAATATGGTAAAATAAATTAAATATGCATTCAAATGCAAAAATGGATTTGTAATGTGAGGAATAGGGAAAATGCGCTGACGTATGAAGAAGATGCGAAGAAATGTCTGACCGCCGGAATGAATGCACATCTGGCGGAACCGTTCCAGATGGAGAAAGCGATCGCAGCCATTGCGGAACATTGTAAGAAATAATAATTTTGGGCAGATTTTTCAGAGGATAGGGATATAGAGGAGAAAGAAAATGAGTATACAGCAGCTCAGAAATCTGACCACGCTCTGCTACATCGAGCAGGACGGAAAATATCTGATGCTTCACCGGGTGAAGAAGGAAAATGACATTAACAAAGACAAATGGATCGGCGTGGGTGGTCATTTCGAGGCGGACGAAAGCCCGGAGGACTGTGTGCTCCGGGAAGTAAAGGAAGAGACAGGGTATACTCTGACGGCCTACCGGTTCCGGGGAATCATCACCTTTTTATACCGGGACGTCTGTGAGTATATGTGCCTGTATACGGCGGATGGATTTACGGGGGAACCGAGGGAGTGTGACGAAGGAGCGCTGGAATGGGTGGAGATCAATAAGGTGGAGGAACTGGATCTCTGGGAAGGGGACAAGATATTTTTCCGGCTGCTTCGTGAGAACCGCCCCTTTTTCTCCTTAAAACTGTCTTACGATGAGAATGGTATCCTTCTGGATGCAGTACTGGACGGTGAGCCGATAGCGACAAAGGAAGGCAGAAAAATGCCGGAGGCGGAAAGTGGGACAATGAATTGAATTTTACGGAATTTGTACGGAACTATCACATACAGTTAAACGAACAGCAGATGCAGGCGGTACAGGCTACGGAAGGTCCGGTACTGCTTCTTGCGGTTCCAGGAAGCGGTAAGACCACCGTACTGGTCAGCAGACTGGGCTATATGATCTATTGCCTGGGAATAACACCGGAGTCGATCCTGACAGTGACCTATACGGTGGCGGCAACGAATGATATGCGCAGGCGGTTTGCGGGGATGTTCGGAGAAGCGGATGCAGAGCGGCTGGAGTTTCGCACCATCAACGGCATCTCCCAGAAGGTACTGCAATATTTTGCCTACCGTACCGGGAAAACGCCTTTTCAGGTGGCAGATAAGGAAGCCTCGGCGGCCGTCAAACAGTCTTTTCTGGAAGTAACGGGGAAATACGCCACGGAAAATGATATCAAAGAGACCCAGCTGGATATCACCTATGCGAAAAATATGCGTCTGACACCGGAGAAAATCCGGGATATGGACACGGATGTGGAGAAATTCCCGGAGATATTCCGTACTTATAATGCGAAACTCAGGCAGATGCAGATGATCGATTACGATGATCAGATGATCTACGCCCTCAGAATTCTGGAACAGTATCCTGAGGTACTTGCACATTTCAGGGAGCAGTATCGGTATTTCTGTGTGGATGAAGCGCAGGATACTTCGAAAATACAGCATGATATGATCGACCTGCTGGCGGCGCAGAGCCGGAATCTGTTTATGGTGGGAGATGAAGACCAGAGTATCTACGGCTTCCGGGCAGCTTACCCGCAGGCACTTGTCTCCTTTGAGGACAGACACCCGGGAGCAGGGATCCTTCTCATGGAGACCAATTACCGCAGCAGGCAGGAGATCGTCCGGGCGGCGGATACTCTGATCCAGAAGAATAAAAACAGACATCCGAAGAAGATGACCGCGGCCAGAGAAGGTGGTGGCTGCGTTACAGAGATCAAGGCAGTATCCAGACAGGGACAGTACAATTATCTGCTGAAAGTAGCCCAGGACTGTGAACAGGAGACGGCAGTATTATACCGGAATAACGAAAGTGCACTTCCCATCATTGATCTGTTGGAACGTAAAGGATTGTCCTGCCGGGTGAAAAATTCGGATATGACCTTCTTTTCCCATCCGGTGGTCAACGATATCTGTGATTTTATTCAGTTGTCTCTGGATCCATGGGATGGGGAGGCATTTCTTCGGATCTATTACAAAATGGGAGCCGGTATCAGCAAAAAGGCGGCCATGGAGGCGGTGGATGCCAATACCAGACGACTGACACTGTTGGATACGGTGGCGGAAATGGATGAGGTATCCGTTTACACCAGAAAACAGTGCAAGGCACTGGCTACCCATCTGGACAATATGCGGTATGAGTCAGCAGGAAAAGCTATCTACCGGATCCTGAATTATATGGGATATCAGGAATTCATGGATACCCACGGGTTGGACAGTGGCAAGGCGGAGATATTAAAGGCCCTGGGAGATCAGGAGAACAGCCTGTTTGATTTCCCTGCAAGATTACAGAAGCTGCAGGAGATGATGCGAGAGGGCTACGGGGATCCGAAGAGTAATTTTATCCTGTCCACGATCCATTCCAGCAAGGGACTGGAATACACAAGAGTGTATCTGGCGGATATGCTGGCGGGAGTGATCCCTTCCCAGATTCCGGGGAGGGGCTGTGTACCGGATTCCCCGGAGGCAAATGCCTATGAGGAAGAGAGAAGGCTTTATTATGTGGGAATGACGAGAGCGAAGGAACAGCTGTATGTATTTACCTTTGGACCGAATCTGACCTCTGCTTTTTCAGGAGAAGTGTTTGAGAAAACGAAGCCGTTAAACGCTGTAAGAAAGACCGGTACGGCTGTCGGGATCAGAGGCTCGCTGCTAAAGACACCGGACAAAAAGGTGCAGAAGCTGCCGCCACGGGAAGTGGAGGCCTGCATCGCAGCCTGTGAGTCCGGACGGGAAGTACAGCATCAGAAATACGGAACCGGCAGGATTGCGTCCGTATCGGCTGACGGCATTGCCCAGATTCTGTTTGCAGGCGAAAACAGTACCAGAAAAATATCCCTTCCCATTGCGTTTTCCGGGAAGATACTTACCTTAAAATAATACATACCAGAGAGGGACAGCGATGTATACAATCGTAGTGGCAGATGACGAAGAGGAATTACGCAGAGCAATCATAAGGAAGATCGACTGGGAGAGCATCGGATTTCAAGTCGTGGGGGAAGCGGAGAACGGCATCGAAGCTTTGGAACTGGTGGAGAGGATGGAACCGGATCTGCTGCTTACGGATATCCGGATGCCTTTTGTCTCCGGAATCGAGCTGGCAAGACAGGTCAGAGAGGTACGTCCTACCACACAGATCGCCTTCTTAAGCGGCTTCGATGAATTTTCTTATGCCCAGCAGGCCATCCAGTACAATATCATCAGTTATATGTTGAAACCTATCACTATGGTGGATCTGACGGAAGAACTGAAGAAGATCAAGCTTAAGATCGACGGAATCTTTGCGGAATTTGATGCCAGAAAACATGATAATCCGGATCTGCAACAGTTTTTTCTGCCCCTTTTGCTAGATGATTATGCCAGCTTTGAGGGGCAGGACCGGGAGGAACTTTTACAGGAACAGGCGGTTGGCAACGGCTTTTTGAAGGATCGTAATAATGCCTTTCAGTATGCGGTGCTGGCCATCACGGTGGAGGATACCAACGGGAAGAACCGTACGAGACCGGAACTGGTACATTCCGTGGATATGATACTGCAAAAATATATGAAGCATTATTCTTTTGCCATGGACGGCAGGATCATTGCAGTGCTGGCGGCCACCACGTCGACCTTCGACCGGTATCTGCATATTGCCGTGGGAGAGATGGTACAGAGTACGGAACGCATTCTGAAAATGCATTGTCATATCGGTGTCAGCCGTATCAGAGAACATCTGGGAGAATGCCATGAGGCCTACAGAGGAGCTATGAGTGCATTGGGATATTGCACTCCGGGAGAGAGCGGCATCCATTATATTGCCGATGAAGAGCGGGATAACACCATGGACATGGAGCTGGCGGCGGAATGTGTTACTCAGATGGAGAATCTGATCCGTGGTGGTTCCCGAGAGGAACTGGAAAACTATCTGAAGGATGTATTCGGCAAACTGGAGGTGCAGCAGGATGCTGCCCTGAAATGCAAATTCCTGATCTTCCGGATGTCCTCGGCGCTGATCCGCATTGCCTATACGGTGACAGAAGATTCCGCCCTGCTCCAGCGTTTTGCCATGCTGGAAGGTCCGATACGGGAATCCAGGGATCGTTTCACGGCACTTTGCCTGGAAGTATGGGAACTGGTCAATGCGGGCAAGAAAAAGAGCAGCCAGATCCTGTGTGAAAAGGCCATGCAGATCATCGACAAGGAGTATGGGGATCCGTCCCTGTCTCTGGTGGGCGTCAGCAACAGCATTCATGTGAGCCCCAATTACCTGAGTGCCCTGATCAAAAAAGAGACCGGGTCAAGCTTCGTGGATCTGTTGACGAAAAAGAGGATCGAAACGGCAAGGGAACTGGTACTGGGCAGTTCCATGAAGATGCGGGAGATTGCGGAGCGCTGCGGTTACAGCGATCAGCATTATTTCAGCTACTGCTTTAAAAAGTATTGCGGGGTATCTCCCAATGCCATGCGACAGGAGAAAGAATAAGATATGAAGAAGCAAAAAACGTCCCTTTCTTTTATCATTACGACATTAGTGGTGGGACTGGTTACCCTGTTTTTGCTGTGGTCCACTTTTTACTTTTTTTCTCTTTATGTCGGAAGTATGAAACAGGCGGCACATACCAGCAGTGAACAGGCGGTGACTCAGGCTTCCAATACCATTTCTAACTACATCGGAGATATGCAGGAGATCATGAGTCTGATCGAGAAGGATCTGACAAAGAGCGGCGGAAGTACCGGGCAGACACTGGAGACTCTTTGCAGTGTCCGGTCGGATCTGGTGGCGGTCTATATCTATGATGAGCAGGGGAAGCTGGTGGATTCCCATACGGGAACTCATACTCTGAAGGAACATTATCTGAAGGATCTGTCTTATATCGAACTGGATTCCTACAGCCCTGGGGTACTCTATCTGTCGGAACCCCATGTGGAATCTCTGTTGCAGGACTATTATCCCTGGGTGGTATCGGTCTTACAGGAGATTCCCGGAGCAGACGGACAGAAGCTGCGGGTAGTCATTGATATCCGTTTCTCCAAAATATCGGATTATGTGGACGATGTGGGAATCGGACAGCATGGCTACTGCTTTATCACAGACAGTAACGGAGAGATCATCTATCATCCCCAACAGCAGCTGCTGTATTCGGGTCTTAAGACGGAAGCCACGGAGGGACTGGATCTGAGCCACAACGGTTCCTTTGAGACCGAAGAACTGATCTGTAGTGTCCGGGCGCTGGATAACTGTAACTGGAAGGTGGTGGGTGTCAGCTATATCAGTGAACTGGTGACGGCCAAAGAGATGGAACTGGTGGGAAACATCTGTGTCATGCTGACAATCATTCTGCTGACGACCATGGTGGTCAGTGTTCTGGTATCCAGACTGGTGACCAATCCGGTGCAGCGTCTGATCCGGGCTATGGAAGAGTTCGAAAAGGATGCTGCGGGATATGTTTATCAGCCTGTGGAAGGCACCACGGAGATCGAGGCACTGTCACAGTCCTACGAGCACATGGTAAGAAAGATCCAGAAACTGATGAACCAGGTGCGGCAGGAGGAAATTTCCTTGCGAAAAACAGAACTGAAGGCTTTGCAGGCCCAGATCAATCCCCACTTCTTATATAATACGTTGGATGCCATCGGGTGGCTCTGCGAGGAAGAAAGGTGTCAGGATGCCGTGGAGATGGTCAATGCTCTGGCGAAACTGTTTCGTATCAGTATCAGCAAGGGGCACGAATTGATCCCCATTGAAAAAGAAGTAGAGCATGCCAGAAGCTATTTAAAGATCCAGAATTTCCGCTATAAGAATCAGTTTTCCTATGAGTTTCAGGTGGAAGAGGACTGTCTGCAATATTACTGTAACAAGATCACCCTGCAGCCCATTATCGAAAATGCCATCTATCACGGACTGGATCGCATGGTGGATGAAGGACGGATTCTGATCCGCATCTACAGCGAAGGGGAAGATGTGGTCTTCCGGGTGGAGGATAACGGTGTCGGTATGTCAGAGGAACAGTGTCGGTCGATCCTTCATAAGGAGCCGGGAGATAATTCTGGCATCGGCATCAAGAACGTCAACGACAGGATTAAGATTTATTTCGGAAAAGAGTACGGTCTTTCCATAGAAAGCGAACTGGATGAAGGCACTACTGTGATCATACGGATGCCGAAGGTGGAAGAAAATGCAGCGGCAGGATGGGAGAAAGTATGAGAAAACAGAAAATGAAAAAAATACTGTCCCTGCTGGCTGCGGGTGTCCTGCTTCTTATGAGCATGAGTGGCTGCGGAAAAGAAGCTGAGACAGGGAAAACCCAGGTGGCTATGATCGTGAAGTCCACGGAGAGCGCCTTTTTTAAAAGTGTCTTTGCGGGTGCCCGGGCGGCGGCTACGGAATACAATCTGAATGTTACGTTTAACGGCCCGGAATCGGAAGAAGATTATGTGACCCAGAATGAGATGGTGCGGCAGGCCATGGAGGACGGAGTGGATGTGATCGTTTTCTCTGCGGTGGATTACAATGCCAATGCGGAGATCATCGGTCAGGCAGCCCAGAGAGGAATTAAGATCGTTGTCATTGACAGTGATGTCAACAGCAGTATGGTAAGCTGCCGCATTGGGACCAATAACCTGCAGGCCGGTGTGAAGGCGGCGGAAGCAGCTCTGGCGGTGGGAGAAGACGAACTGTATATCGGTATCGTGAATTATGATGTGAATTCCGCCAACGGGCAGCAACGGGAACTGGGATTCCGGCAGACGGTGGAGCAGGACCCGAGAGTAAAGGATATTACCACCATCAATGTCCTTTCCACCACGGAGGATGCCAGAGCGGGAGCAAAAGAGATGCTTTTGTCGGATTCCAGGATCAATGTGGTGGTGACCTTTAACGAATGGACCAGCCTCGGTGTGGGCTGGGCCATCCGGGATCTGGACCGGGGAGACAGGACGCAGGTGGTGGCGTTTGACTCCAATGTGGTCTCTGTGGGAATGTTGGAGACCGGGGAGGTGGATGCCCTGATCGTGCAGAACCCCTATGCCATGGGGTATCTGGGAGTGGAGACGGCAGCGAACCTGATCAACGGACAGACCGGCGGCCCCAGCGTGATAGACACAGCCACCACTATTGTGACCAGAGAGAACATGTACGAGCGGGAGAGCCAGAAGATATTGTTCTCTTTTGAAGAGAGAAAGTAACTATTCAGAACCCCACTCGCAAAACCGCTCTTTCAGAGCTATTCTTTTGCTCATGTGGTTACTTCGCCGAATAAGCATTACATAATTCTTACGAATGCAAGCGTTCGACGAAATTATGTAATGCTTTTCGGCTCTGAATAGTTACAAATTATGTACAGAACATGAACAAAATGTGTACAGAATAGTATAATTTTTAACCCCATGCGTAAGATTTTGTATATCTTTTATGTACAAGATGCCATATAATTACCTCATCAAGAGATGAAACACATACATTTTCATCAAAACA
>ERZ779890.3520-NODE-3520-length-13917-cov-6.868778_pt1 | contig 13917 bp, 14 predicted proteins | sample MGYA00511553_ERZ779890 | MGnify/ENA primary metagenome ERZ779890 (study PRJEB29588, sample SAMEA2152064) | human gut metagenome | biome: human gut; feature: human-associated habitat; material: faeces | place: Denmark | collected 2008/2010 ...
GGCTGGTGTGGGACTCGGCGGCAAACATACCCGCTCCGATCTTCGCAGGAGCCAATAGAATGTGCACCAGAAAATGCCCTGGTAGCAGCAGCTATCAGTTTAGCGAGATCGATGCGGGAGCAAAGAGAAATCGCGTGAGGAATATTCGCAATTAGGTGTAAATCGTTTTGCCAGTCGGTGAAAGGAGGAATCGACTTACGAATGCTCGGTAGCGTCGACCTTGCCGATTCCAACTGGTTCGGGCTCGACACGAGCGACTACAGCTTCGTTTACATCGCCTCGTGGAGCACCGGCAAGAAAATCTCCGAGTTGCGTGCATCGCTCAACATTGTTCGCCTGGCGTCACACGGCATCATCGACGGCATCGAGGAACAAACACTTGGGACACGAAAACCGGGGGAACGGGAACGTGAAGAGATGGGAAGGACGCTACGACGCGGTACCAGGCACCTGGTACCGCGTCCGCTGAGAGCCGAACCACCGAGAGGGCCGTCGATACTAGCCGATAGAATGCGCAAACTAAGAGACATCGTTCGATTTGTCAGTTCACCGTAGCTGCTTCGTCTATCTTCTTGGAAAGAGCGTACAGCCAATCAGGAACAAGATAAGGCGCTTTTCTGTACTCGAAAATCTTTTCCTGAACTTTCAGGATATTCTCTCTCGAAGATAGCCTGAACGATGACAAAGAACCCGCAAGTGCCCCAACCCTAGTGAAAGCATCACGGTATTCAAAGTATCTCTGAACCATCCACTCTATAATCGAGAATAGGAAAAAGAGGTTGAAGGGATTGATATCCAGGCAGAAAACCAAAACGGTCAGCGCAGCAGCGACAATAACCGCGCCGCAGATCTCGATGCATATACAGCGTTTGAACAAGCGTTTTGTCCATTCGGTATTTTGACGTTGGCATCTGGTGATTGCGTCACCCGGCCTTGCGCCCTCGATGTCTACTGAATACCAGTTATCAAGTCTTAACTTGCCGTCGTCGTCACCATGACGTTCGCGATAGCGCCCAGCCTGAAAAGCGATTCTCCTGTCGTCTCGGCACACGTTCTCGAATTTGATTCCGAAGACATCCGAATCGAAGCGCTGCTGCATGGCAGCAGCGCTTCGATAAGGTACATGGACCGCTTTGGCAGGCAGTTGCCTGCAACCACGGTCGCAATCCAAACCAGGAAAAGAGCCTCCCAAGGCACGTTCAGAAAGATCTGTGCAACGGTAACCCCTAGCGGCAGCAGAAGGCAAACGCAGGCATTCACCAAGTCCACCAGTTTCGCATCCGTATACGTCTGGCGCTGAGCCGCCAACAGTCGTTTGCTCTCTTTACTGTTTTGAATCTCGCTGATCCTCGCGCCACTATTCAACACGATCACCTAACGCTCCAGAGTTCAGGTAGGGCAGCAACTCCTTGACAAGCAAATGGACCGCCGTGCCCGGATTCGAGTCTGCAGGAGCAAGGCCCCTATTGAGCTTCTCGAGCCTCTCCGCATTCGAGATAGCCATACGCATGCGGCCTTCGAGGATATCAAACATGTCCGTTCGGTTCTTTTCGTACCTGCCGAAACCCTCGGCGCATAGGTGACGCGTGAGGATGGGTTCGTAAGAACCTCTGTCCAACGCGGAATCGACGTAGGCGAAGTGGAGTATGTACCACAGCTCGAAGGCCTCGTTGGTCCACGCTGCGCGGTATACCGTGCCTTTGTCACTTGCGGATGCGCAGCGTTCCTCAACGGCGTTGAAGTCGCGGGAAGGGAAGCTGTCCTTGTCATAGACGACCCAGACCTGCGTGAACCCATCGGGATCAGCAATAGCGATCGCCCTTGCCCTCTCAAACAGCGATACGGTGTTATCGCCCATGCCACACACCCGCAGCGTCACGTACTCGCCATGATAACCTGCGTTGATTCGCTTCCTGAAACTCTCGAAGTAATAGGGCTCAGTCTTGGTTCCCTCGGTAACGATGAGGTAGCGCTCGGGGCGGATCTTGATTGAGGGAGCTGCGGCGCGCGGCTTCCCCCAGCTCGCCCTCATCCTCTTCGCCGTGCTCTCCTTCTTCTTGACCTCGCTGTGCTTCGGGGGCTTATTGCTCATCGCAACCGCCCCATTCCAACATGCTCCTGAGGTAGGGATCGGCGCCATAACGACCCGCGAGGTATTGCCTGTCGTACGCATTCTGGGTGCGGATGCGCTTTCCGTCGATGTCAGCGATATCGGAAAGCGAGTACAGCGTTGATGGGCCTTCGGGGGTCTTAGCTGCGAACCAGATCTCGTCGCGTCGGAAGACGGAACTGTTGAGGATCGTCATGTCGTGCGACGTGAGCACCAGCTGCGCGCCGTTCTTGTTGATATCCCTGTTCGTGAACAGCATAATGAGATACCGGAGGAGCTTCGGATGAAGTTTCGCGTCAAGCTCGTCGGAAACAACAAGGCAGCCGCTCTCGAGCGCCCTGAGAAACGGAGGAACGAGGTTGAGCAGTTTCCTCGTGCCGTTCGACTCCTCGCCGAGCTCCAGCTCGGTGCCGTCGCTCGACTCATGCGTAAGGTAGATCTCCAGGCCCTCATCGTCTTTCTGGTAACGGATTCCCGTGATGTCAATGTCCATAGCGTTGAGCATACGCACTATCAGCTGTCTCTCTTCGTCGCCCCTCGGCTCCATAAAAAAGTCCTCGAAGGACGATTCAGAGTAGTCGAGGACCTGGCAATCGAGGAACCAGCCGAACGCCTCCTCCACCGCCTCTATATCGTAGTTGATCGCCAAGAACGACAGGTAGGGCATCATCGAGTCGACGTCAGTGTTCACCCCCTTGCGCCTCAGGGAGGAGCCGAGTTCGACGGCGCCGTCAGTGCGCTCGAACAGCGTGGCCTCCGCCCCCCTGCCCGCCTTTCGCCTATGCAGGTACTCCTCGACCACCTCTCCGCCGAGCATCGAGAGGATATAGCGGTATGTGTAATCGCCGACCTGGAAAATTACGCAGAACGTCGTCGCTTCGGACCGGCTCTCCGCCTCGAAAGCGTATGGCCGGCACTCAATATGGGGCGTCTTCGAGAGACGCGCCCTCAGGACGAGATACGGCATGGTGATCAGTCGCTCCAAGCACGTGAGGGCTTGGAGCACGCTGGATTTTCCCCCGCCGTTCGGACCGTAGATCGCCGCAATCGGAAGGAACTTCTTTTTACCCGAACCCGGGATGAGCGTCTCGGCATGCTCGTCAATGGGAGCAGCGGTCATCTGCAGAGTGGTCTCACCCCGGTAGCACTTGAAATTCTCGAATGTGAACTCGATAAGCATTTTAGTTCCTTAAATAATGTATCTGTACAATGTCTATGGTAGGAATCTTACCAATCCTTTGTTCCAATTTCAAATTGTTGTAGATTGAATGTAATAAGAAACATTTGAAGCAAAGATGCCATGCGCGGAACGGAGTAGAGATGAACGAGATCGAAATCAACAATATTCTGTCGAAAGGCGCAAACCTCCTCGACATCACACCCTCGATGTTCGAAGAGGCGACGTCCCATTACAAGGCTGTAGGAGAATTCTTAGGAAACCACGGCATCGATGCGGACATATCGCCATGCGGCTCCATCTTGACAGGAACCGTGGTGAGGCCCTATTCCGAAAACGAGGACGCGTACTTCGACATCGACGTCCTCGTGAATCGTCCGGGCTTTGACAGCGCAAACAACACACCCGGGGAAGTCAGAGACCCCGTCGATGAGACCCTCCTCAAAAGTGACAGGTACGGCAACATGGCGAAAGAATACGACGAGTGCATCACCGTTGAATACGTAGCCAACGGAATCGAGGGAGGGTTCCGACTCGATTTGAACACCTGCATAGACGACAAGACTTGCAAGACGCGCCAAGAGTACGCGGACAGTTCGGTCTCGATGGCGTGGAAGAATCCCGAACGGTGGCACGGAAGCAACCCACGCGGGCTGTGCCAGTGGTTCATCGACAAGAACGAACGCTTCGCCGCCGTGGAAAGAGCCCAAAGGAAGGCCCGAATCCTGAAGGAAAACCGAAGCCTCTACGCATCTATCGAAGATGTACCGGACTCCCTTGACCGCTCGGAGATGCAGAGAGCGGTCCAGGTTCTGAAGCGTTCTCGGGACGAGTTCTACCATCGCTGCGGTAAGTCTGAGAAGGCACCGGCATCCTGCGTAGTCACCGTCATCATCGGAAAGGTATCCGATCACCTGCCCAACAACACAAAGGCGATCGAATTCCTGGAAAGCTTCATCAAATGCGCGAGATCACTCGCAGAAGCACGGAGCCTACCTAATCCGGTTTACGATGAGGATCTGCTCCAAGAATGGGATGACGAGAGTTTCGCGCTCCTTACATTATGGGTAGAGGAAATCGATCGAAGCCTCGGCAACCTGCGCTGCGGAGCGCGGGCGAAGGGCGGCGCTGCAGCCGAAGCCATCTTCGGGAGCAAGATTGGAAAAAGAGCAATGCCCGTTACAGCGGCAGCCGTCGTTCCTAGCGTCGTCACTCCCTTGAAGCCATGGTCGATGTAGCGATGACCAGCCCCGAAAGGGCTATCGAGGAGCTGCTGAAAGTGCGCACTGGATTTAAGCGCGAAGCTGGACAGCAGGGAAAGGTCATCCTCACTGGACCATACTCTCTTGACGCGACCTACAATGGCGTTCGCTTGGCGGAGGATTTCGACCTTCAACTGGTTGTCCCAGACGACTACCCTGCAAGCCTCCCAACGGTCAGGGAGACATCCGGCGTCATCGATCCCGGGTACGAGCATCTCTACCTTAACGGGACCTTCTGTCTAGGGGTTCGGGGTGAGTTACTCCTGGCCCAACTTGAAAACCCGTCCCTTGTAGCGCTTCTCGATGGGCCGATCCGAAGCTACCTGTACTCTTATCTCTTCCGAAAAAGATACGGAAACTACCCTTTCGGAGACAGAGCTCATGGAGTCCGGGGGATCCTTCGTTACTACGAGGAGCTTTTCGGGGAAGCGGATTTTCCAACGATCATGAAGCTGCTTGGGGCCGTCTGTTTCGAAAACTACCGCGGACACCTCCCCTGCCCGTGCGGATCGGGACTTATCGCTAGAAAATGCCATGGAGAAACCATCCTCAAGCTCAAGAAGAGCGGAGCGACGGAGGCCTTCTCTTCCGACTTTACAACAATCGCGTGTGAGCTGACCTATCTGCAGCAATCGGCTGTAAAAAGGGAGCAAGCACTTCGTCAAACCCTTATAAGCCTCCCTGGAAAGTACCGCGCGTCGAATATTGATTAAACAACCGGATTCCCTGTCCGCCGTCCCGGTGCGCGAGCTATACCATCTTGCATGCGACGAGATAGCGGGCTTTTGCCTGAAGGCATCCGCCTTACTCAAGGAAGCGGAGGCAGATGCCTTGGCCTACCTCAACTTCTCCCATGCGCATCGCAAGCGCCTGTGCACCAACAACGTGCAGGTGCGCGCCAGCCGAAGACTCGAGCGTCGATCCCGCGTGGCGCAGGTGTTCCCATCGAGGAGGTCCCCCATCCGCATGCTCGGGGCCGTGTTTGCCGAGATGGATGAGGGCTGGGCATCGAGGCACAGGTTCACCGAGGATTCGATCGTGAAGGCATATGGGAAGAACGCGGGCGTTCCGGCGGGTTCCTGCACGGGGGGGGACGCCAAGGAGCATGCCAAACGCATTATCGAGCTCGTGGTGGAGGATAATCCGACAGGAAGGAAGGCGGCATGATGTTGGGACAGGATGACGATTGGATTCTAGGCGATAGCACCAACAATCGGGACGCTGCCCAACCGATGGTTGCCTTTCGGGAAGTGTCGAGAAAGATGGTGTAAATCCCGATCCGAAGCGAGTCGGCCCGGCGTTCTAGAATCCGGAATACGGTTGAAATCCCATGCCGCCTCGACCCTGCCCACAAGCTCGACGCCGGACTCGAGCATCTTTCCGGCCTCCGCCTCGAGCCGCGCCCAATCGACGGGACCGTCGATTCCCCGGGTGCGTCCGTCGTCGCAGGGCTCGTCCGTCCTCGCCTCCGTGAAGTACTTGGACTCCTGCCATATCTCGTCCTGTCCGCACATGACCGCGCTTGCGAGACGCACCGGCGAGCCCGTGGAGGGAAGCACCGGCACGACGCGCGACCTGTGCTTGTTCTCTCAGTTTGTCCCCTCCTGCGCGTAGTTGGTGCGCAGGCGCTTCCAGTGGGTCGGCAGAAAGTTGTTACCGTCAATGGGAAATCGGTCAATTGGGGCTAGATGGATAAATCAGGCAGGGCCATTGCAGCACTACGTGCCGAAAACTCGGCCAGCGACGAGAAGTTTGTGAAACGTTTTGTGAAGCGCGGCAGGACGAAGCTACCCCTCGGCAGAGGCGTCCCAACCGCCGGCAGGAACGTCGACACAGCTTTCGAGGTAGCTCTTCATGATGTCTTCCAATGTGGGCACGCGTCCTTCGGTCAATATGCCCAAGGCATCCAGCACATCGAATACGGCGGTTGCGTCATCGGCCCCGAGAAGGTCTTTGTTGCACTGGTTCAACCTCGCATCGAGCACAGTATGCCCGCGCCGCGCGGCGACCCTTGCAAGGGCATCGCCATCGGCAATCAGTGGGTGCCTTTGGATTTCGAAAACCAGCCCATACTCTTCGCCGGGCTTTCTGGAATCGAGATCAAACGCGAGTCCGATCTCTTGGACAACGAGCCATGTTTCGGCATATAGCTTCCCCGTCTCGTCCAAGAACAGCCTCGTCATAGCGGGCACGAAATCCCCATTCCCAAGAAACTTCCCGCAAAGAAGCGTTTTCGACAGGGAAGAAACCTTCGGATAGCGAGACAGCCACGCCCTGCCCTCTCGAGTTTTAAGCAAGGGGCAAACCTCTTCGGGATTTCCAAGCATTTCCGTAAGCATGTAGAATCTGGCACAGAAGGTGGCGGCGGTCCTGTTAATCCGAACGCCGGGCGCGTATTGGCCCATTGGAGTCTCGAAGCCGGCGGCCCTTTCATACGCGCCTTTGCACTCCGTACGCATACCAAGCAAGGCGTAGCACAGGCTCATCTCGAAATAGGGATATCCGAGGGACGGTTGCTTGTTGAGCGCAGCGAGGCGCTCTTCGGCAATCGAGAGCTGCAATTTCGCCACCTCGGGTTTGTCGTACAGTGTCAGCCGGGCAAGCTGCCATCGACACTCGAGCGCCGCCATAACCTGCAGGCTTCCCTCAAGGAGGCCTATAGCCTCATCAGTGTACGACACGGCGCGCTCAACGCTCTCTCCAACCATTAAGGCTAGGGCAGCGCGTTCTCGCAGCACTTGGGAGCGCCGCAGAATTGCCTCGGGAGGAAGGCCATCCTCCATCACATCCAAGTCATGCTCCGCGTCCCCATCCCTGAAATACCGCATTACGCTCTTAGCCAAAATATTTGGGAAGCGGTCATTCACCGCCAAGCCCGAAAGCATCGCACTCAGGTTCTTATGGGCATAGTAGCGTGCATCGGGGTCGCTTACGCACAAAAACCGATCGCGTTCATCGAAGAAATTGAGCACGGGTGCGGGATCGAGCCCGTCGGACCACGCGATTCTGCCCAGGCTCGCTATAGCGACGACGCGCTGTTGCTCGGAAAGGGAGGCATTGCTGAGGGTGCTTTTGACCTCGGCCAAATACAACTTGTTCCTGTCCTCGATGCTTGCCCCTATCTGCCTCATGAAAAGAAGCCGCAGATTGAAGAGCTGCCCAAAATCGTTGGGGCCAATCGGAACAAGCTCCTTTTCGCATTCCTCAATCAGCCCCCACCCTTCTTCAACGCCGCCATCAGGCAAGCCGATTTTCGTTTTATTCAATGCTGCGTTCTCAAACAGTAGCAAGAGGAACGACTTATTCCGAACACCCAGACGCTTGGCTTCCCGATACGTCTTCTTGAACTCGTCGTCGGCGACTTTAAACTGACCGTTCACGACATAGCTAATCGCGCGGTTGTGCCAAAGCTGGACCGTGATGAAAGGGTCTGTCTTGTCGGATTTCTCGGCCAAGGCGCTTTCGAGCTCCGCTTGCGACCCAGCACGATTGCAAGCGGCGTCCGCGATAATATGGAGGGCGAAATGCCTGAAAGCCGGCTCTAAGTTTTCGTCCTCAAGCATCCTTTTTGCAACGCCGTTGTTTCCCAAGTAGATGTTGCAGAAAATCCTATCCTTGTCGAGGCAGGCGAGCTGCCTTCTGGACAGTCGATCACGATCAACCGAGTTCATCAGCCTGAAGGCAGCTACGTAGTCGCAATCGGGAAGAGAAGGATCCGCCTTGCCCACTATGTCATCGAGCCGCTGCGCACATAAAAAATAGTTGACGAGAAGAGCGAGTAGGCACACCGCGAGAATGGTAGATGCCACACCCGCCAACCATAAAAGGCTAAGTCTAACCGATGCAAACAATGCGACGAACGCCAACGCCGCAACAAAGATACCGGCCTTGTAAAACCGCGCCAAAGCCTGTTTGCACAACCACAGCAACCATATCGCGACGACAATCGAAAGCCCTAGGATAGAAAGGGACGGGTCAGGGCCCGTGATGATATCAATCGCAGCAAGGATGTCTTGGAACCCCATTATCCTCCGCTAGACTTGAGTCCAATACTCGTTTACTATTATAGCTTGCATTCTATATTGATCTTCCTTCGTGTAATTTCAAATCGAACACAAGTTTGAGAAATTGTTTTTGCAATGACTGGGAGATCCGCAACCCGCCGCCAGCAGAAAACGCGCATTGTGAGAATTACCTGTTCAGCAAGTTTGCAAATACTACCAGTTGCCAGCATATGCCAGCTCGATTGCGAGCCACGAGGACATCGCGGCGTGACATTGCCTAGAATGCCGTCATTCTGGGCGACCCTCGGATCCTCGGGCAGCCTGCGGCTACCCTCGAGAACCGAGCTCTACACCAACAATCGGGACACTACCTCGGATTCCGCGTCTTCAATCTTGGCATTCACATCCTCTATGTCATAGCAGTAGCGGGTCTCGTTTGAGCCGCCATGCATCTCTCCAAGGATTCCACACCAGAACCCACGAGTAACGTTTTTTGGCTTTTTAGGTCTTTGAAGTCTTGCGAAACGGCAACCATCGATCATCCCATATTATTCGGAGGTAGAATTATCGCCCCACGACGCTAAGCCGGTGACCATCCAGTGACTTTTGACAACAAAATAGACATCGCCAATCTGATTGTCCAAGCATTCATCGGAATCGTTACCTTCGTGACCTTGCTTGTCGCATTATCGCAAAGCAACCAGAGTAAAAGGAACAGGGAGGACGACATCAAGCGGTATCAGTCATCCCGAATATCGGCATGGTACGAAGGGGGCCGAAATCGGGCCGATCGGCCCGAGGACAATCGATTCGTCTGGCGGTTCGTCGTGCTTCGAAACGAAAGCGAGTCCCCCGTCTACGACGCAATCGTCACCTGCGTCGGGATTAGCGGAGCCGGCCCCTCTTTCAAAGGAGAGGACAACCGCCCCGTTTTTCCCAACCGCGTCTGCGTCGGCACGCTTCCTCCTGGAGCATGGTACATATGGCTCCCGACGGAAGGGCACGGAATGGGAGTACGCACGGCGCCCGAAACGGCTTTCACCGACGCAAACGGAACATCGTGGGTTCGGCGAGGCAACGGAAGGCTCGAGGAGATTCCTATGGAGCCGGCCTCGTTCTACAGGCTGTCCCTCCCCTTGCCCTGGCGCGGATGCGAAAAGCTGACCGAGTAGCCCCTTGGCATCGTCGCTTCAAGCATTGGGTTTTCCGGACTGGGACGCGAACTTCCCCAGATGTTCCGGATAACGGGAAAGTCAGAACTATTCGGGTTTGCGAGGCGGGATCGAGAGAGCGACTCCGCCCTATTATTTCGATGCGTCCATGAATTGAAGTGAGATCGGCATCATCACCTCGAAGCACTTACATACAGATCCATATGGCAAAGGCAGCAATTCGCCACCTTGGTTGCAGCAGCGGAGGTTATTACTCAGGATACAAGCGGAAGTAGCCAAATAGGCGCTGGGCGCAACCGAGACGCAGCCAGAGAAGGGTGACATGAGAGTTGTTTCAGAGGATTGGGGTGATATGGATGAAGTTGACTGGTAAGTGCATCTCCAGGTTCAACGGATGGCTGATCAAGGCCGTCTTTAGGTTCACGTAGGGATCCGCTTTTGCTGACAAACAAACACGTGATTGATTTATGGCTTCCAGACGCTTAGCGTGTCTGGAAGCTCATTTATTTTATTGTCAGCAACCACGAAGCCAGCGCTGAACCTCGCCCTAGTAATTGCAACATAGAGCTTGGAGCGTGTCTGCGGCTTCAGATCCGTCGAGGCATCTTGCAACCAAGAGGCCATATCGGCAACTGGATAAATCAAAACATGGTCATATGTTCGGCCTTTTGCTTTGCCGAAGTTGCAGATCGATGAAGCGTTCGCGGTCTGAGTGGCGACGCTACGTCTCAAAATCACTGGATCCAAAAACTCGCAATACCTTTGCGCAAGTGACTCTGGAATGGCCCAAACTCCATTATGGGTTTCATTTGAGGCGGCGCGCAAAGATGCGGTTGGTGAAAACTCCGGATAAACCATGTTTGCGAATCGCCATTCTTGATTTGCTGCTTTTTCGTTATCTTGTCTATGCAATGCAACTGAAACGCATCGGTGTCTCATCTGCAAATACTCGTAGGGCGATAAATGATTATTTAGCCGATCCTTCTTCGAATCCGAAAAGCAAACCGTCCTCATTTGGTAAACAGCCCCGTTCGACGCATTCCAAGATTAGCGCTTGCAATAATTTTGCAGAATCGGAAACACAAGACTCAGAAGGTTGTTTTCCCTCATGAACGGCTTCTGACCTTGCTCTATATAGTTTCTTTATTTCTTGCTGTTTTTGCTTGCCTCCTCCAAGAAACAAAGCTGCGAGAGTACTGACACGAAAAACAAGTTCGCTCCGGACTCCAAACAATGACTCAATCCCAGCCCATATAATCGCCATTTGAACTGAAGGTCGAAGCGATTGCTTGTAGCTCCACAAGGAATTCACCGCGGTCTCAAATCGCGTGTTTTTATCAAACAGTTCCCATGCGTCCCGATAATGCTGTCTTATCCACTGCTTCTCTGAATCGTTGATCACTTTCAATTTTCTTGGAATGAACAACCTTGTAGAAAGAACAACATTGATTGCCGAGCATGGCGAAAAATCTTCTGTCCGCGAATCGCTCTGAACATGCCAATACAATTCGCAATTCAAAAGCGCGGACAATAGAACTATTGCAGATTGGGCATTCCAAACTCGAACTGCAAGCTCTTTGCCCTCTCCAACAACGCGCAACTGAGCTGTAGTTTTCCTAAGGACGGCAATCAAGACACCTAAATCGGTCTCATCTCCGCTGCCATATTTCATCACAGAATTTATCATGTCGTCCGGCGAGGCCTTGCACGTGGCCGGCAATAGAGAGAGGTGTTGCGTAAGCGGCAGCTCTTCGTCTATGGTTAATCCCATTAGGTATAGATATGAAGCAGCAGCCGATTCATTTACAACAATCATCATCTTCGCCCCCCCCCTGCCATAGCGCTCTATACCTAATCCATCCGAACAGCGCCAAACTGAGAGACGTCGATTTCGCCCTACATGAGTTTGGGAAGCAATGCGTCACGCAGTTCGCCAAGAGCCTACGACTTGAGTATATTAGCCTATATGAGCTCAAGAATACCATTGAGCGTCGAAGTCGTTCTTTCTATTGCACAAGCTGGAGCAAACGGGACGTTCATCGACTTAATGTTTTTTAATGCAAGCTTGGTCTGAACGGCACCAACAGTTCCAAGCCTAATAGCTTCCATGCCCATTGAGCTACGAAGAAAGAAATACGACCACGCCGCAAAGTCGCCTTTAAACGAAGTAAGTTTGTTGCAATTCTCTGTGAGGTTTGCCTCATCGAGCGTTTTTCCGATATACGCCGTAAGGCCAATCGTTCCGACAACGGAAACAATTAGATCGCCAGTGTTGACAACGTAGCGCGAAATATTAGATCGTGTTTCATCGTCGATATATAGCATTTCCGAAGTGAGTAAGAGAACAGAAGCGTTGTTTAAGTCGCGGACTCGAATATATGGATGAGAGTTTGCCTCTGCAATTAGCTCTGAACCTTTAGGGAGCCTCTAACCGCCCTTGACTTCGCAGAATGACTCGACTGAACGGTAATGATTTTCTCGCTTGTTCTCTTCAATTGTTTGAGCAAAAAGGGCTTCTCCGAGTTCAGCTAAATAATCATTTACCGGAACATAGGCCTGCACTTCAGAATTGTTTCCATCGAACCAAGGGAAAAGGAGCCCCCGGTGGAAGCGATGATCAATATGGTTCTAACACAGATGTAGCCGGTTCTAGACTATCTGCAGATAAAGCAATCTTAAAAGCAGTGCTCGAAAGCACTATGTGTAGCCATGCCGAAAGCAGCGTGCCCAGCAACTCGAGTCTACTTGGTCTCTTCCTTACCGACAAGGAAGTCGAGGGGTGCTCTCCGAGAACAATTGCGTACTACGAAAGCACCCTCAAACCATATGAGGCATGGATGGAAGAGAAGACGATGCTGAGCGAAGACGGCCGAATCGTCAGGGTGGACAACCCATGGTGTTCGTTCTACATCGACACCGAGCTGGCACCTGCGCTAGACGAGAGCAGGTGCGGGAAATGGATGTTCTACTTCAACGATATCGAGTTCGCGGAGGAAGTCTGCCGCAAGGCGGCCCTCGGAATGGTCGTCGCGGAATGCAAGCACAGCTCATTCGAGTCCGTTATCGAGAACGGCAGAGGCGTCGCCTGCTTCTACCTGAACTTGGACGACGTCGAAGCACATCGCCGCGTTGTCGCATTCATGTTGGAGCATGGCCTGGTTCGGAAGACGAAGTCGGGGAAGCTGTATAACATCGGCTTCAAGTTGGATGACCAGGCACGGGCGGGAGAATATGGAGCCGGTTTCAAGGCACGAATCACGTTGAGCGATCGCTCGAATTAGGCGAATTTTACCTGCGAAGAACAATGAAGGGCGGGGGTGTATCGGCTAATGCCGAACACCCCCGCCCTCGACGCGGTTAAAATAGCGAATGATTGAAGCGGATCAGCCTGGTTCCGCCCTCTTCCCTAATCCCGCTTAAACAAATCCCGCGTGTACACCTTGTCCGCCACGTCCGCGAGCTCATCGCTCCAGCGGTTGGCGACGATCACGTCGCAGCCGGCCTTGAAGGCCTCCAGGTCGTGGGTCACCTCGGAGCCGAAGAACTCCGGCGCGTCCAGCGTGGGCTCGTAGACCACAACGGGCACGCCCTTGGCCTTCACGCGCTTCATGACGCCCTGGATGGAGCTCGCGCGGAAGTTGTCGGAGTTGGACTTCATCGTCAGGCGGTAGACGCCCACGACCGGCTTCTCCTTGCCCTCGTAGACGCGGTCCCACACCATCTGCAGCACCTCGTCGGCCACGAAGTCCTTTCGGGTGCGGTTGGCCTCCACGATGGCCTCGATCAGGTTCTGCGGCACGTCCTTGTAGTTGGCGAGCAGCTGCTTGGTGTCCTTGGGGAGACAGTAACCGCCGTAGCCGAAGCTGGGGTTGTTGTAGTGGGAGCCGATGCGCGGCTCCAGGCACACGCCGTCGATGACGTCGCGGGTGTTGAGCCCGCGGACCTCGCAGTAGGTGTCGAGCTCGTTGAAGTAGGCCACGCGCAGCGCCAGGTAGGTGTTGGCGAAGAGCTTCACGGCCTCTGCCTCGGTGGTTCCCAGCACGAGCTCCGGGATGCCCCTGGAGCCGTCGGCGTTCACGCGCTCCAGCTCGGAGGGGTCGGCGCCCTGGGCGAGCAGGCCGGCGAACTTCTCCGCCGCGGCGACGGCCTCAGGGTCGTCCTTCGGCGCGCCAACCACGATGCGGCTGGGGGG